>Ga0065711_1031690_pt1 | contig 28981 bp, 23 predicted proteins | sample Hoacrofraction12_FD_59098 | JGI IMG/M metagenome (GOLD analysis project Ga0065711, IMG submission 59098) | Hoatzin crop microbial communities from Cojedes, Venezuela - Epithelial fraction 12 v2 (version 2) | ecosystem: Host-associated > Birds > Digestive system > Esophagus > Crop | place... | reverse complement strand
AGTTTTCAAAGAGCATAAGCATTGCAAATACTTGCCTGACTCATTCCCCTTGGTCCTCTTCGTCCTTCCAGTCAAGTTAAGAAGTCCCTCCTTGAGCTTGTATTTATACCATACCTTGCCATGGAATGGTGTTGCCTTTTTATCTCGAAGAATCATTACGTGGGTCTTTTGTTATTTTAATGTCTTTGCTCTGTTGAGACTGTATGATCCTGGGTGAGTCTGGATGCTTTTTTGAAGTATACAGTTGTCAATGTTAACAGCTAAAACCATTACCACAAGATATCCTCCTCTTTAAAAATCCTCTATCAGCTTGTTTGATAGCACAGATTAGGGTAACAATGAGTCGTTCTCACAGTGGCACTATAGGCATTGTGTTGTTGTGGAGCAAAGCTCTAGCTGTTTGCAGAAACATCTCCATGTTAAATGTATGTAAATATATAAATTGCTTCCATGTGGTGGTATTTTTTAACCAAAATGCATTTGAATAGTAAGGAATGTTCTTATCTCAGTAGGTTTTTTGGTGAGTTTAACCAGTTGTTGATTTTCCGTCAATGATTTTTCTAGACTGATTCTTAATATAGTAACACAGGAGTGGGTTCACTGAACTAATTTCAGTGAATTCAGAGTTCACTGTCTCTGAATTAACCCTGAATTTAGTGCTTGTGCTCTGTAGTTGCAGTAGAAAACAGTTTATCAAGCTCTTCTGTGTTTTTTGAATATGCAAAACAAATTTGGGAGTCACTCTATTTAAATGTTAGGTGCATCTTGTTAGAACTTGCCTGGAATATTAAAAGCTAAAGCAGAATAATAAAAATGCAGCTATTGTCAAGGCTTAATCTGACCTAAATGCAGGGAGATTTCTAAGGGTAAGAGTGGTCTGCACTGCTTACCAAGTTCAGCTTAAGCTATGTATAAACTGTTTTGTCTAAGTTATCAGTGGGTTTCTAAACATTATTTTCTTATTTACAACTGACATCCTATGCCTATGTTGCCGCTTATAGGACCGAATGGATGGATTTGAAGCAAGAATACTTGACACTTCAAAAAGCCAGTATGGCCTCTTTAAAGAAAACAATGTCTCGGATCAAATCTGAACTTGTGGGAGAGATGGAAACGGAATCTTGTGCACAGAAAAAGCCGCAATCTGAAAATGACAAATGTAATCCTGTTTTTGATTATTTTTTTGGTCTTGTTTTCTTCATGAATGTAGTACACAAACATAAGTGATGTAAGACACTGGTCCTACAGAAACACTGCAGAATGGTTTTGATTTCTATAATGCTGGCGCTTTCTCTGAATGTCAAATGTTATTAAAAGCAAAACCCCTTCATTTAGATAGATTTGGGACTAAGGAATTTTGTAAGTACAGAGTAAACAAGTAATTTCAGCATATTCCAGTAGCACTCTTTAAGCTTAAGGATCTTTTTAGGCAATTGCAATTATAAAAGCCTCAGAGGTAAATGTAGAAACAGCTTTTTTGATGTAACTTGGGCCTGATTTGCTTAGGTTTAACTATACCTGCAGTGATTTACGGAACAGTTTCTCTAAGGCCTTAAAAAAATGGCTTGCAATTGGGTTTATGGTTAAAAGTAGCTTGGTTAAATTAACCTCGTGGTTAAATTTCTACGTTTTTCAGCGACAGAACTGCTCTTTTTTGGTCTGCATCCTCTGTGCTTCTTTTCGCCCACTTCAATACCAACATTCCAATGTCCATTTGCTTATTTTTAATTACTCTACAACTAAGGGTTCAACTATCGACTGTAATCAATAGAATATAAAATATGACAACCCTGTAGGCTGTCAGAACTTCTCTAAGACTCTTTTCGTGGAGCTATTTTCTTTTTCCTTTTTTTTTTACTTACATTGACTTTACCTTGTGAACAGTCTTGATCCTAGATTTAAAAAAAAAAAAAAGCCAATTTAGTCTGCAGGAGCAGTATTTTATAACCCCTTGTTTCATTTCTTGCGTACGCCGTGTTGATTATGTGCTTTCATAGTATCTTTAGTTTGTCAACCTAATAAATGTAAAATTTTCTTCTCACCTCACCCCCTTAAATTGACCAGCCACCAGTGAAGATTCTGCCACTCCTGCCAAGGCTAACACAGTGGGGCCCCAGTTCCTGAGTGGAGTAATTGTGAAGATCATTAGCACTGAGCCCCTGCCGGGCAGGAAGCAGATCAAGGTAATGCCTTTGTAACCTCAGGGTAGCTGTTAGCTTTCCTCTTACAGTGCCCCCCAAATGTTTGAATATGGAATACCATTTAAACAAGTCTCACTGATTATTTTTTTTTTAAACGTGTTTGGCCAGTAGCCATGTGCAGGTTCTTCTCTAATACCTGTTAATAGCAGATTTTACAACGACTACATAGGGTAAAGAAGATGTTTCGAAGCAAAAATTAGCCTTTAGAGTGCTTCAACCAATGTCAAGTTTACAATGAAAATAATGACAAAAATCAATAACACTATAGAGGATGAGTAGTTCTTTCCAGTTTAAAAAGAGAAGTTGCAGGCAAAGTGGGTGCAGTGTTCCGTGTTTGTCATTGTGCCAGTCATTCTGGAACAATTCAGATCAAGAAATCTGTAATAGTGTATTAGGGGGTTTTTACCATTAACAGGAATTTGAGGGCAAGAAAATGCTCTCTGCATGAGAAAGCAATTGTCTTTTAGTAAGAAGTTCACGATTACAAAAACCTCCAGTTCAGTGAGAGTGACAGCAGTAGATCTTGTCCAGTAATTCATTCACACATTTCTTTCTTTTTCCCCCCCTATGGCAAGTGCTCTTTTTTCTCAGTTTTAAAAAAAAAAAGGTGTTTGGTAGAACTTCAATTTTGTTTCACCTTATAATATGAACATTACGTGTTAAATAGAATATTTTCTTTTAAGGAAAATAGCAGTTTTAAACTGCATCCTTTTGAAATGAAATATGAAGTTTTCCAAAGGAAATAACAGGCTTTTTCCAGATACTGAATCTTCCATGAATGTGACACAAGACTTTTTTTTTTTTTCTTCTTCTTCCACAAATTGCACTTTTGGATGAGTAACAACTGGAAAGAATTTGAACAACTTTAACTCATAATGGAATAAATATTCAGACCACTTAAGACAATGAGAGAATGGTTCAAAATGTGAGTTCTGAGATAACTAATTAAGCTACCTGTATTTGTAACTGAGTGGTCCATTTGAAGTCACTGGCTGCTTGCAAGTTTGTGGAGTTTTGTATGTGCATGAATCTAAGCAAGATGAGAGATGTCTCTCTTACTGAAAATAAACTGAAGATATGGTTTCAGTCAGTCTTATCTGTCTAGGTGTATTTGTAGGCAGTTGTCTTAGTGCTGGAGACAGAGAGAGTGTAGTAGTCCTCACTGTAAAGTTTGAGGGCATTGCCCCTTTGACTGCAGTATACACCTTACTGTGTTAAGTTTGTGTCACAACTTCACACATTGTGATCAGGAGGTAAGCTTACTGTTCCTGCTATAGCTGAAAACAAACTTAGTTTGGTATTTCCAGTTATTAGTTTGGTTTAGTTTTATGGAATTGTTTCAGGGAAAACTTAATTCTTTATGAAAGTAATAGGGGGACAAAATAAAATTGGGCTGGCCTTTGCAGTTGTTGTAGTTTAACATGGTTAACAAGGTTATTAATCGTGTCTTTGGTTCCCATAATGAGTAGATAGGCAAAATATTTCACAAAATGTTGGAAAATAAAAAAGGCAAAGTTTTTAGGGAAACGTATAATTGCAGAATACAACTGTAGTTGGAAGAAGCAGTAATCGTTAGGGTGCACTAGCTCTTTCTCGGGTCAGCAGTAGAAGCTGCAAACTGTACTTGACACTGGATTTTTCTGGCCTTACCAGTGGCTTTTATGAAAGGTGTAACTCTGACAAAACTTCGCTTTGCCCGTGTTCCTGGACTGTCACAGCTACAGCAAACACTGCCACAAAGCAATGCATTTAGGTTGGTTTTCTTCCTTAATACTTCACAGAATCACAGAATGTTTGGGATTGCAAGGGACCTCTGTGGGTCATCTAGTCCAACCCCCCTGCCAAAGCAGGGTCACCTACTTCCAGAATTGATCTCCATTTCTGACTGTGTGGCAGGCTTAATTAGTTCCACATACTGGAAAGGTCTTCACAGAGTAGTTTTAATATTATTTCGATGTTTTAATTTTTTACTTCACTACTTCCATATTTTTCTGTAAATGTGCTTCTCAGAGATCATAATATTGGCCAATGCCAGTAAACTGTTTGGGTCGTTGTAGTTTTCCACGTAAGCATGACTTTGGGATAGTAGAATTAAGAGTGGAACGTAGCTTTGGTTGGCTGTCAAATGATCTCAACAGTATTGGTACTTCAGTTTTGTTTTAAGGCTGGCATTGGTAGTGGAGGGTTAAAAGCAGTGTGTAATTCTTGAATAGAAGCATCTTTCTTGAGCTGCCTGCTGTGAACCAAATTGGCTAGGAATGTGTGGCCTTGGTTAATTTCCCTAACAGCAGGTATTAGAAGTGAAGTACTTCATCTGAAAGAGCATGTGTGACTCTCCTTCCTTCAGCTGTTAGAGAAAATCTTCAGGCAGAGGTCACTTCATAAAGATGGGAAGGATTGGTTTACTATTACTCATTTCTCCAATAATCTGCTGTGAATGAGCTTGCTTTTATAAACGTCATGCATAGAATGAAGTTAGATATTTTTCTGTTGGACCGACTTAAATTATTTGTGTACTACAACATCTATATTTCTTTTTTTAAAAAAGTGCATACAGGTAGTGTTGAAATAAATGGATAATTACTGATGCTTTGTGAGTAAAATTATTATGCAAAAAAAATAACATCTTCAGGAATTACTGCTTCTAACTTTTCTTGGAGGGCAGAATGAGAGAGAGAGGTGTTTTAGTCTCAGATCACAATTCAGTTGTAACCTTTTTATGAAAAATGTTAATTCAAAACTATTTGACGAGAGATTCATTGATAAAATGAAAAAGTTCAGTTACTGCCTTCTACTTCATGACCTTTTTGAATATGTCAGGGATCTGCACATTGAATGGTGAAAAAGTCACTCTTTCTTTGCTGTTTTAAAGTTTGGCTTATGGTCTGTGTTCTCTCACATGCTTTGATAGGATGCTTTGGCAGTGCTGGTTGATGTTGCTTATGTTGACATGCTGAAGGGAGACACAGAATGTCATGTCCGTTTTAAAACTCCTGAGGATGCACAGATAGTCATGAAATCATACAAAGACATACAGATCAAAAACAACTGGAAATTCGAAGTTCTCACTGGTAAGACTTCTTTTTTAATGGTAATACAGGAGAAGACTTAAGTCCTGTGAAAAGGATTGCGTTGCATGGTAGCTTTATGGATATATTTAGGTATCTTGGTAACTGGGGAAAAAAATGCTTTTTTTTTTCCTGTGTCTTCTCGTTTTGCTATTATAGAGAAATTGGTAAAACAGTAAGGGGTTTTATGCCATTGTTTAGAGCAAAATAATGATTTTGCTTGCCTTTCAACTCAATTTTGTTACTTTGAGACAGATTTGGTTTACATCACTTTTAGTGGCAATGGGCTCTAGAACTTAATTCACATTTCAGCTTTATGAATATAACATTCTGATGATGCAAAAGAATTTTAAATTAAGATCTTCTTGAAAGTGCTGAACTTGTGTGAAATAACAGGGCAAGGATCGAGCACTATGGATACACTTACAGTGATTTTTAGCCCTTGCCTTCTAATTAATCTTTCTTTTTTTCAGGAAGCTGAATAACTTATGCCAGAGTAATGCCTCTTAAAAATTGTATTTACACTAAAAGTTTTACTGGCTTACTTTGGAACTTTATCCTAATGTGGTTTGTTTTTTTTTTTTTTCTGAAACTACTCTACTGTTCTAAATTCATATCTTACGTGAGATTGGACTGGTCTTCCAAGTGCAGAGAAACCTCTTTATGGAAATGATGGGTAGAAGAAGGGGAAGGGAGGGAAATCTCTCAAACTTTGTGTTCATAAACTTTTAAATTCTAGAGAAGCACTAAAAATGCTAAATGTGGAAAAAAAACCAGGTAAAACAATCCAGATCAGATTCTCTCGTCAGTGTGTTTAAATATTTTACCACACTCCTGCACAGATCCTCACACAGGGCCCAGTTCCATGCATGCAGGAATGTAAATCCCCATCAATGCCAGTTAAGGATTGCAGAAGGAAGAGCAATAAAGGAAGCATTAACCTTCATGATAATATCAAAGTTAATTAAAGTTTGAGACTCCCTGAATGCTGCTAATGTCATTTGGAGATAGATTTGTCTCCAGAGTGTTCTGTGTTCTAGAGGTCCAGAAACAACTTGAAATACAGCATTGTGCAGCTCTGTGCTCTGTCATTCTTTTTGTTTGTTTGTCTGATAGTTGTTTAAAATTAGAGGTTGAGTACATCAGAAAATCAAAGGGCTTCCAAGTGCTATGGTGAAAGTTTAGCTAAAACTGAGCTGCTTCTGCCAATTGCATGTGGAGAGTGGTGTTTGTGTATTTCCTCAGTTCTGCTTGTTACGTTTGTAAAATTCCTTGCTCAGGAAAACTGAGACACCTTGGCAGTCCAGTCCTAAAGTTAATAAAATGCACAGGACCTTCACACAGGACCTTTATTCAGGTCCTGTCCAGCCTCATACAGAACAAGAGACCTTGGTGTCAGTTTTAAGTTTCTCTGGACAGAGTTCTTCTGTTCTTTGTTCACCTTGGTATGTGTTAGATGTTGCAATGCTGTAGGACTTCTCTGACTATAAAATTTAACACTGATGGGGAAACACTTGTTAGGTTTCCCTAACAGGTATTTTCACATGTGCTTACCTAAGTTAGAAAAGATTACTTCTCATCACAGCTGAAAACACTGCATCCATTTGTATTGAATACTTTTATTCATGTACTGTAATGTTAATTTGTTTTTCAAGGTGATCATGAACAACGTTACTGGCAGAAGATTTTAGTGGACAGGCAAGCTAAACTTAACCAGCCTCGAGAAAAGAAGCGGGGTACTGAGAAGGTAATCCGCAAGTCAGTTTTTTTCTCCTGTACAGCCATGGTTGAAAGAGTATGGCTCTTGTTTCTGTTTAGGTCTAGATTTTTTGGTACTTTAACGTTTGACTCTATTTAATCCAGTTAAAACACTTTGTACTGACTTTGCAACAGGGTTTACCAGCCACAGAATAGAGAACGGGTGGCAGTCCTGGTCAGTTGCCAAATGCAAGGCTTGTCTTTATGGAGACAATCAGAGAAAGTTAAGGCTGAAAACTAAGGGCATGAAGTTAATTTGTAAGCTGGCTTTCCTTTAAAACCCTGTATACATGAGCTCATTAAAAGTCAAGTAGTATTGATTTGCTCTAGTGTGATAGTCTAGTGCTTTAGCCTTAATTCTCCAGTATAAAGAAAATGGTTTTCTTCAGAATTAATCTCTTTTCTGATGATTTACACTTTTTTTTAGTGTACAGTCCTGTGCTATGGTGAACACTGGTGTGTTTCTAGTGTAGTCTAGAGTCTGTCCACCAGTGAGTCTGTCCTGATCCAGACAAATCTGAAATCCACTGCAAGCATCAACAGCTGAGCAGCTTCCAGGCCAAAAGTGCCTCACGTCTAGTGAAGTTTCCTTCCAGCCTTGACCTTGGCGTGCCTGTTGGGGCACAGTGTTGAGGGAGAGTTGCAATGAACTTGCAGGCTACAGTCTCCACTCCTGTCCTAGAAGATCCGTCCAGGCATGAAGGGTTCTTGATTAAGCCAGTGAGATCCCTCATCTGACAGAGAGGAGCCAAAGAGTGTTTCACAGACATTTTATTGCTGGGTTTACTTCACACACATTGCAGATAAGGTTTCTGAGTTGGCTTTAACCTGAATCTTTATGCTGTCGCTTGCAAAACTTAAATCATCTCACCTTAATTATTTACTGGTGACCTTGGAGACTTTTTGTTTCCTACATGCTCCAGTGATGCACACAATTATAAAACATTTCCTAGTTCCGTATATAATTGAAATATTACATCGACCTAAAGGAACAGCAATTGTACAGGTCAAAACCTTGTCTTGTACAAGGAATATTTTGCATGTATTATCCTGTTTGTCTGAATGTTCTTTCAGAGATCCCATAGCCAAATGAATCTAGTTCTTTTAAACAAATGTGTGTATAAAGAATTTCCTCAAATGACTGATAAAATTTTCTTCAAAGCATAAAAATTGTATTGGCTCTAGCCAAGATTCTTTAATATCAGCAGTAAGGGAATGTGAAAACTGTACAGCTTCAGAGCCTTTTCCCGAGTGCTGCCCGTTTGTGGGTTTTTTGGGGATTTGTTTTATTTTGTTCTAGTTTTTTGGATGTACTTTTAGTTTTTTAAACAAAAGATGCCAGTGGCACCTTTGACTTTAACTTGGACTGTAGGCGCCCTGTTCTCAAGTTTCTGTTCTTCATCTTTTGAAGATTGGTATTTGTTGATCAGACTGGTGTAAATTGGCCAGTAATGTACCTCATCTAGGCTTGCAAATATAAACTGTCTCAGTTCTGCCTAACAATAGCAGCAGGGGGGATGCAAACGACTGCACCTCCCCCTTACCCGACACCTTGCAACACTGGGAGGTGTTAACTTCAAAGCTTAGTGAATACTATTTAAATGCTAAAACTGTTAAGCAGGACATCAAGAAAAGAATGCCTCTTACAGTCAATAACACTTAACCCTTTTGTTACATTTTGACAGTCTGTATTCCAGAAATATAAACTGGTAAGAAAAACGGTGTCTGCTCTGTTTTTTAATACTAATTTTATTCTTTTATTTGAAAATTCTTCCAAAGTACTCACAAACCGACTTCCTTGAAGGTCACAATAAAAGGAAGGAAGATAGTGATATAATGATTCATAATGAAACATGTACAGCTGAATATGCCATTAGTGTATCTGTCTTGTAAAGATCCCTTACAAGATCTGTCTTTCAAGATGAGCATTTTCCTATTAGCTCTTTATTATAAAAGACAGCATCTTAAGCACTAACTGAAAGAAAGTATAAATGTGGGCTTAAAAGTTACATCGATATAAGCTATATAGCTGCAGTGATGTCAACGGGATATTTGTAGTAACGATGAACACACATAGTGTTGCACAGACTGCATCCCATTGCAGTCAGAACACAGTAACAGAGCACAGAGATGCTTTTGAGCGTAACTTTAGGCAGACTGAGATTCCTCTTTTCCATGTATTCTAAACAGTATAGGCTTACTTGGCTTTCCTGCAGTGGGTTCTGTGGCACGCCAGGATGAGGTTTAATGATTTGTTCAGCAGAGGGTTTCTGGCATAATGCCTTTCCCTCCACCCACCCCCAAAAAAAAGTAATGGAGATTTTACTTTCTCTGGTGTAGTTCTTATAATAAATCTAATGCCCGGAAGACACTATGTATGCCAAGGTTCCCCAGAACTTGTGACTAATACCTAGCCATCCTTTGGAGTTAAAAAGGTGCTCAGTGTCCGGCTTTTCGCCCCAGGCCTGGCCATTCGTTGTCACCTCCTGTGCTCCCCTCTGCTGCTGCTTGTAAATCCGTGTTCTTTTCAACCTGTTGTTCAACTGCTTCAGCGATTTAGTGATACAGATTAAAAACTTTCTTGCCAGAACTGTTTCTTTAGGGCTGTGCCAGTTTATGCAGACCTAAAGCAATTCATCAGTCTGTAGTCTTCAGCTCTAGACCTAAGTCTTCTGTTCACAAATCAAAGGCAGGAGTGCCTGCAAGCTTTCCACTTGGGTACTTGTCTTCTGGGAGGAGGTGCTGCTGAACCTAGTTTACACCTTGTACAGCTGCTTACATTGAAGGAAAGGGAGTAGTTCCAGATGGTGAGAGTGGTGGTAGAAGTGAAAGGCATTTGGGGAGGAAGTGAGAACTGGGTATTTGTAAAGGGCGGAATAATTTTGCAGGATATATGGGAAAGGAGGATAGTGGGAATGCCTGGGCACAGCCCACACTAGTATCTTCTGATTATGCTTGGCCTTAGGGGCTGTGTCTTTGCAAGACTGACCAGTCTGGCTGTGTGCCAGCGGGGAGTGGTTCCACTGCCCAAATAAGCACCTTTCACTGGTTCTCTGAAGTTAGTATCTATGGAAGGGCTGGGTACCTGCTTGGAGACCTGAATAGTGGTGTGCTTAGAAACAGGTGCTGATACTGGATTGATTAGCTGAAAATGGGAATCCTTGAGGCCTCTTGCAAATTCTGAGGTGCTGGTACAGAAACATTTACTGATAAGAACTGGGCAGTTCATATCTTAGAGTTTTTATTCCAGTGCTGGTGATTCTCCCTGCTATATGTTGAACAAATGAGCCACTGTACTCCTCGCTTCTTTTTAGAGTTTAACTCTCTTAATCCATTTTTCGGATACCAGAGAGTAAAAGTAGCTCTTAGTTACATCTTTAGATCCATTTTATTTCTGGAAAATGGTTGAGAAGGTCAGCTACCAGAACTTACGGACTGATACTGTTAAGAACATGTTAAGGATTGCCGTCAAGTTAAAGGCTGGGGGTACAGGGGGACGTAGCAGTGAAACTGTGGTAGTGTAATTATATTGCAGCACAGCAAACAATGCATCCATGCAACATCAGTGTGGAGTGTAACTCCTGACTGCCATAACCAGTCCAGCAGCATTGCCTTGCACTTCCATGCTGCATATAAGATGTAATATCTGCAGGACATAGCTGTGACTACAGTCATATGGATAAATAGCAAATAGTTTGATTTATATGTGAAACTCTTCTAATCTAGCAAACTCTTTACTGGACTGCCTGGTGAGCAAGTGCCCCTTTATCTCTGCACCAGCTAATATGTTTTGGTGGTCTCCATCAGATGAGTTAATGTGGATTGATGCTGTGCCTTAGATTCATAGGAGTTTCCTGCTTTCTCACTTTTTCTTCAGATTAGACAGCCTGTCTTGTTCCTTGCATTTTGTTCTATTATGATTTTTTTTTTCATGTTATGTAACAGCTACGTCATGAGCTCTTGCTTGTGTTTAAGGAATCATAATAGGGCATTGCAGTAACAAAGCTTGTACCTTTGCTTTTGGGTATTAAGTATGACGTTGTTGCAGTACTGTGCTTAAGTCTATGAATGTTCTGGTATGGATGCTTTAAAAAAGAAATATGCTTTTAATGTTGTTCTCAGTGTTTTGTTTTCTGCCTGAAGACACAGTACACAGAAGTTTAAAATTAGCAGATTAGTTATGTTCCACAAAGGTATTTCTCATACCTCTGTACTAGGAGCAGCTAACCCAGGTACCCTAGTAATTTAGGCAGTCTCCCTAAAATGCAACTGAAAACAAACAAATCTCTGGTCAGACGGGGTTTTGAGTTAGGGATTCCTCGCATCAATATTCCTCCAAACTGCACCATTATTTTTTAAGATTAATTCTCAACAGTGTTGTGATACGTATTGTGCTGTTTTCCCAGCCTGAAGGATGGCCCCCATCTGGATTTCAGTGGTTTTGTTACTTTGCTAACTGAGTGTATAAAGTGACACAATATTCCCAAGGCATTTTTTAGTGGTTTGACCTTGTTTTTCTTACATCAGTAACAGCATGAATCCAATAAAAGGGTAGGGTTTTTTAACGTACTGTATGAGACTGTGGTTTGGGATTTTTGAAGTTGTAATTTTGTTCTCTTCAACCATGTTGGGAGGAAGCAAGGATGGAATGAAAAGATGCTGCACTGTCCAGAGACTGAAGACATGCCTTACAGTTTTGGTGGTTCTGAGGCAATAGTGAAATAAACTATATCATGGTTGTTCTAACTTTTTTTTTGTCAGAGGCATAGGTTAGCTTAGCTGTTCAAAGATCAGCTTTTTCTTATGAAGTTTGGTAAATCAGTGAATAATATAGTCATGATTGTGAGATAAAATCATAAAAATATATTTTTCCTCTAATATTTTCTTTAATATTTTTCTTGTTTGCAGTTGATTGCTAAAGCTGAAAGAATGAGACTTGAAAAGACCCAACAAACAAGTAAACATATTCACTTCACTGAAGAGAACTAGCTGAGACTGATTGTGATCTTGAAAGTGAACTAGATATTTAAAAAAAAAAAACAAACAAACAAACAAAAAAAACCAAAACCACAACCTACACACAACCGAAAACAAACCCCACAAACACCACTGCTTACGGCAAGTAAACCGTTTTTAAGAAGGCATCAAAACCTGGTCTGTTCGATTCATAGTTCTGCAGTCTGCAAGTATGAAGATTGTTCTGAATCCTGTTTTTCAATAGGCTGATTGTTTACTGCTTCTGAGCCTTTAGGTACAGCTTTCTGGTAAAAAATATTAAGAGATCTTGCTTTAGTTCACTTCTGGTTTTGGTTTTTGTTTGGTTTTTTTTGTATGTTGAAATTTTATACACTAGGTTATGAAATAAAATGCTTGAGAAAATGTCAGTTGTGCGTCTCTAATTCTTCAGTCTGCTTTATGACACTATAAATAATAAAACTAGTTAATGCCAAATAAACCTCTCTAGGCCTCTGAGTCCATCAGACCATTCAAAAATACAGCAGAATGGCTATATAATCTTCTGTGTAGTTTGAAGTGGCTAGGACTGTCAGAAAATCTGTTGTTGAAGTCTAGAAGAAAATTTACTTGCATGAAGAGCACACTGAACTGAATTTGGACTCTTTTAGAAGAAGAATCTTCGGGGGAGGAAGTAAGAAAATCTTTGTTACATGTGGTAACTTTAGCTCCATAAGTTCTCAGTTACAGAGAAGTGTTGAAGTTGTGTAGTTCAGAAGTTAAGATGGTGCTTGTAATGCACTTTAAAATATTGCATTGTAGACTGGCAATGTTTAAAAAACAAAAGAACTAAACATAAAATTGGAATGATATGATAGGTTGAACTTCCTTATGACTAAGTACTTGTAAAGCTCTCTCCATTAATGTTAAGATAAATTCATGTTTATTTGTGAGATTGTTTTAGTGAATTTTATTGCAGGGCAAATAAGACAGTAACACATGGGTTTATAGAAGTGTGAAACTTCCTTATAAATAGAAGGATGAGCAAGTTATTTTGAAATTAGAAGTACATTCCTAAAATACCATCAGAGTCTCTTAAAGGAAACGGTGACGCTGTAGCCATTTTTCTGGCTATAGATCTTGCTAGTAAAATGATAGATTAACATTTTTAAATTCTATGCTGTCAAATTGCCTGAGCAGTCTAGGTGTTTTCATGGTACGTATTATAATAAAACAAAGTTTGGTGACACTGATAGATTTTTGCTATCTAAGAAGAATCTGCATTATTTCTGCTGAATTCTTGAAAGTAGCGTGGGTATAATACCCATGGTGGCTTTGCAGTCAAGGAGAACAGGAGGCAAAGGAGCAGGGGAAAAAAAAAATAGGAAAAAATATTTTTAAAGATATTATACCATAGCATATTAACTGTAATCAAACTATCCGAGATCAGAATAGTGTAGGGAAGCAACACTGTAAGGGAGGAGAAATGTTTATGGAGCAGTATTTATGTGCTGCTGCTTGTGATGTAGCCTGGTGCGGCAGTAGTGGGAGCTATTTATTTGTACAGTCCCCAGCTGAGGTACCACCGTCCTTCCCTCCCACAAGACTCCGATTAGCATCTGAGCCGCCAGCAGCGGCCAGTGGGGAGGATTACCACAAATCAATGGAGAAGGGTTATAGCAGTGATCAAACTAAAGATAGCAGAAATACAGAGGAGGGGAAAAAGTGCAAGATAAGAGACAGACTTTCAGGGGTGGAGGGAAGAGCTTGCTAATGGTTCTTGGAAATTGCGTAAGGACTATTCCTCACCAGAGGACAGCAGGGGAAAGGTGGGGGGAGGGTGCTGCTGTGTGGACTGCAGCAGTATTCAGATTTTCGTCCAATCGCAGGATTTTTTTTATTGTTATTTAACCTTCCACTCCTTTCTCATACTACTTGGTAAGATATTTGATGACACAGCAGCGAGAGCTAAGATAGCTAGCTATGAAAAGAATTGATCAAGAATGTCTTTGAGGCATCCTGCCTGAAAGGCAGGGATACTTTTTTTTCTCGTTTCTGTGATGTGAAGGGGAGAAAACCCAACAGGTTTAAAAATGTAAGTCAAAAATAAAACCATGTTAATAATAGTTCAGATCATAAATGATTCAGACTTCTTATGTTTTGTGGAGAGTGGAGCAGAACTGCAAAAGCAAAAGTTTTGGTCTTGCTCTTTTATTAATAATTCCTGACCTGAACACGTAGCAAGAGAAGTCACTGTTCAGTTCCTTCCAATATTTATAGAGGTTAAGTATTTACAAATGGAACATCACTTTTCTTTTTCTCCTTTTTCAAACTAGTGCAGAAATTTGCTTCAGCAGGGGAAGGATGGCAGTTAGTTCTTTCTGAAGAAGTTGATAATAGAATTTTTTCAGTTATTTCAGAAGTCATGTGTGAAGAGCACAGTCTATATGCGTTTACAAAAGCAGCTTGGATTCCTAAATATGCCAGAATGGTTTATGTATTTTTTTTGTCTTTAAGTACACTGGACAGTTAATATCTGCTGCTGTTATCCCTCCCCATCAACATATGCTGAGGAATCCATCTGAGTTTTACCATCCCAAGAGTTGCATTCCTGAAGGTGCTTTGCATTTGACCTTGCCAACAGAGGCTGCCTCGAGCGAAATCTGGCACATTTACCTGCAGTGGTTTGGTTTTTCGTTTGATTAAATTTTCTGCTCTGCTGTTTTTGTCTAGGTTTGTCTGCTCCTAGGAACTTCCAACAGTGACCTCTTCCCCCCCATCCCCCCCCCCCAAGAAATAATTGTATTTAAAAATTCAGGATGATACTGTAAAACTACAGGAATTCACAACCTTGCACTGCTCATTTGTTTTTACTGATTTTTCTGGCTTCCATCGCTGTTGAGTGTTTTGAAAGAATGTTAACACACACAAATCTGCCTGGAGCAAAACCCAGCATTGATTCTGCTCTTCATGACCCAGCATAGGGCTGAATCTGAAATTATTTTTAGCGCTCATATTTTTACCTCTCTTCCACTAGTTGCAGATGCTGCATGGCAGTAGCAGGACTGTAACTCTGCTTTTGATGCCAGCAGAACATTTGTAATTTGGGTGTTCAATTAAAAAAAGAGAGCTTTGTGTTTTTGTTTTTGGTTTGTTTTTTTTTAAAAGAGGGTAGTGTTGATCTTGTCATCCACGATCTTGTCCACCTGAAGGCTGCTTCGATTTCTCCTCTGACACAACATTTCCAAGCTCAGAGATCGGCCTTGCGAGGACTGTTGCCATTACCTTAGTGGTGCCACCTTGCTGACTGGGACCAGGGCTCCATTGTGTTGGGCTTTGTACCGGTAACGAGCTCAGTAGTAAGAGGGGCATGAGGAAGGGGAGGAGGATGGGAATGGAGGTGTGCAGTGGTTGGTGTGACAGCGACAGAGAGTCATTTTTAATGAGCAAGTGGAGGACAATGGTGCAGAAAGAGAGCAGCAGGGCCTCCTTGCTCTTGCATGCCTCTAAGGGACACTCGTGTTACCCGCATCTTCAGGTGCGCGTCCTCCCATTCTGTGACTGCCTGCCTCCCACGAGCTGTGTTTGTGCAGTAAAAGTGCTGGAAGAAAGAATGTGGTTTTAGTAAAACACCCGTGCTTGAAAGCAGCAGTCTGATACTCCATGATTACTGGACCTGTGGATTTTCAGTAGCAGGGAGTCCACAGTCAGAGCAGTGTCCCACTCAGGGCATGATGTTTGTACCCTGAAGCCCCTTTCTCCCTGTCCCTACACCATAAAAAAGCTGATTTACCTTTGATTTTGCACCTTGTGTTAATTTGGAAGTTTCTTGTTTGACTGTCCTCAGTCTTACTGTCACCTGGAAAAAGTAATAAGACTGGGTAAAGAAAAAATTGCACTGAATTATGGTTCCCACAGGAGACTCGAGTTACTGTGAGATGCTGAAGTGCTCTTGTCCGGGGTGTGGATGTCTGTGGTGAGAGAACTCCCTAAACCATTATGTGCCTCCTCTGTTGACATGCTGTGTTTCCAAAGGCTATGCCCTTCTCTTTGTTAATTCTAATTATTCCACTTTTTTTACCATCTGATTTAACTCTGACCAAGTCTGATTTAACATTGCCTGTTCTACTTGTTTTGTCTTACACAGCTGATACTGGCATTCTGTATGTTTGGGTTGTTCCCCCCCCAAGGAGTACTGTGCATCCTAGTTTAAAGCAGTCCTTGAAATCTAGCAGGTAAGTAAATTATCTTTTTCTAGAGACGCTCTAAATCCAATTAGAAAATTACCCTCTGGTAGATGGCGAAGGTACTTGCCTGCCCAGGTCCCCTAGAACATAGGTCAGTGTCGTAATTGCTTACTTACAGTACCATAGTGTCTAATGATCTCAGACAGGATTAAATCACGGGAATAATGTTGCATGATGCTGTAAAAAATAATTAGATAAGGTATGCTTGGGTGACTATGAAATGTGCTTGAGCAGGGAAGCAATATGATTATCTTACCTACAAGTGATTAAGTTTCTGCGGATGGTGTTACGTGAGTTGCTCTATCAAAAGTGGAATGTTCTTCGCAGCACTAAATGTGCTTGTTCCTGTCAGCTGTGGCTCTAATGGAGGAATATGGCTTGCTTACCTGGGGTGCTGTGGCTGTGTACTAGCTGTGTTTGTACCAATGGCATTAAACATTATATTCTGAATGCATTTCCTTCTCTTGTAGCAGGTTGCTTTGGTCCTGCAAGTACTGAAGAGTCCTTACGTTAAATGCAAGTGCACAGCTGTCATTTTTTGGGGTTTTTTTTTACCTTTAGTTTTTAAAGATGCCAGGAAGTGTTTTGTCAGTGTGTTAGAGAAATGGCTGGGAGAACATACTTGATTCATTTTGTAAAGGAAAACCCACCATATTTCTAGCCGCTTTTTGTTGCGTTGTGAAGCTGAGATGGTCAGTCTGTGCCTTTGGCAGCAATGCTGGCCTAGGAGTTTGTCCCCTCTCTCCCCAGGGGCCGCTCATGCCTGCCCCTGAGCCCGCAGGTCCTGCTGTGCAGCAGTTGCTGGGAGCCTGCTGCGAGGTACGCGGTTCCAAGCATCTGGACAAAGAACGGTGGGAGGTTTTAAGCTGACTTCATTGCTGAGGAAGACGTGATGTGTCAGCACAACTGAAGTGCCCAGCTGAAGTACCCATGCTGGGTGTACATTGCCAGGCGTTAACCAGAAGCTCTGCGGACGAGTACTCGCTGCGTAGTGTAGTACTTGGGCTTTGCAGAAAGTCACTGTGTCCGAAATCCTTGATGCTCAGGTACTGGCTGAACATGCAATCAAACCAACCACACAGATCTTCTGATTGCGACTTCATCCTCAAAGGGTCACTCTCGAATGGGGCTGCAAGTGACAGAGAACTGCAAAGCTGGGGGCTCCTGGGCTTGCCTTCAAAGCGAGCAGTCCGGGCAGTTCTCCGGGGTGCTTGGCAGCCGACGGGATTTTCCTAGTTTACAGGCAGAGCCAGGCCAGCTTCCCGATTCATGCCTCCGTCCACTGGAAGCGGTGTTGACAGCGGTGTTGTAGCCGTTACCCCAGCCGCACCGATTGCTGCAAAACCAGGAAAAAACGAAGGTGGGAGAGTATGGGGGAGCTTTGCTTGCTGTTGCCAAGGCGATTCCTCTTGAGCTAGATAAACACTCACTCATTCGTTTCTGTGAAGTGGAACCAAGCAAACACCCGAGGGTGAAAACAAGTGGGAGAAGGATAAAGGGATGGGGTAGAAGGATAAAGGGATGGGGACAAACCAGCCCTGGCACCTGAAAGGAAACAGTGGCTGCGCGGGCAGGAGGGCTGCCTGTGTTTCTGCAGCGGGATTTTAGTTTCCAGCCTGTGCCCTGCACCCCGTTGGGCAGTAGCTGGCTGGCAGTAATGCCGTGTCCAAATGTCTAATTGCAGTGTTCATTCCTAATGATTTGTGCAAAAGGAATAAAGTGAGGAGTGTGAGAAGTCTGATGGGGAAAGCCTTCCAGTACGGTGTGATTTTACTTCAGGTCATTTAACCTACGCTATCTCTCTCACGTTTGGCAGGGCCAGGGCAGAGCTGGAGCCGTGGACTGTGACTCCATCAAATTTGTTCTGTTCTCTTTAATAAGCTTTTAGGTATGACCATTCCTACTGAGCCGAGTCGCTTCCTGTATCCAATTCCTGCTCTGCTGGCCTGGGCAGGGCTGGGGACAGGGCTGGCAGCCCCGCGGGTGGCAGCCCCGGGGGGGTGCCCGTGGGTGGGGGTCTCCTGCGTGGGGCTGGGCTGCGGGGGGCCCCACGGGGGCTGTGACCAGCAGAGGGCAAAGCAGCCACACGCTGTCCTGCGCTGCAGGCACCCTGCAGAGCTCGGGGACGCTTTGATGTGTGTTACACCCCGACTGATCACATGGATGACGCTATACCCATGGTTTTTTTGGGGGAAAAAAGGTTCCTTATGTTCCTAGGTACCCAGGGAGCCTGTGAGATGGCCAAGTGCTGGGATGTGGGGTCCCCAGGTACCAGCCATGAGCCCTGGTGCTCATCTGCTGCCTGTGATGGACCAGAAAGATGCTTTTCTAGTACATTCCGGAGAGATTTTCATCAAACTGGGAAAATACGTCTCCAAGGGTAGCTAAAACTACTTGCATCTGGGTTGAATACCCCCCCTGCCTCAGACAGCAGAGCTACCCACAGAGAAATTTGGGTAGTTTGGCGCTGAATTGCTCTTCACAGCCAGTAACAGACCAGATAAATGCAGAAGTTTGACCAGCACAGGGATGTCCACTAGCTGGTGGTGGGAGCATACAGTGTGATATGTGGGATGCCGGTTACACGCATTCTTCCTTGCTGCCAAAAGCGAAAGAGCGTAATTAATATAAAAGTAGGAAGCTCCCCAACTCCTTGTCTCTGCAGAGGGGAGCGTGTTCCAGTTCTCCCACCCTCTGAATAATGTATGGAGTGGACATGGTTGAATACCTTTTTGCCTTTGTGCTTTGTGCAGTTTTCTCCTTTCGTTTGGTTTGGGTTTTCTTCTCACCGTGGCTGGTATTGCTGTTTGCTTTCCTTTCCCTTACCTGCCACACACCAAAATGTGGTTTTGTTACGAGAAGTGGCTTTTTGTTACCTAGTGTTTTGTGTAGTATTTGGTGAGTATTTTGGGAATACAGCCGCTCCCTCATACCTTGCCCATCACATTCGGTGCCTCAGTAGATAACTGCTTGCAGGGTTTAGCCTAGAAGACCTCTTTCACATGCACAGATGCAAAGCGTGCTTGACCTGTTGGCTCAGTTTAGTCAGACTAACAAAACTTTGGTTCAGAAACAGGCTACGCTGTTGTCCTGGGTTCAGCCAGGAGAGGGTTAATTTCCACCAGAAGCCGGAGGGGACACAGCCCTGCCAGCTGACTGAAACTGGGCAAAAAGAACAGGGTATTCCATACCATGTGCCGCCATGCTGGGTTCCGGGGGAGAAGTTAATTGTGGCTCAGGAGCTTGTGGGTCATTGGGTGGTGAGAGTCACTGTGTGCATTTCACTGTTTGTTTTGTGTATTCTTCTTATCAGTGTTATTGTTGTTACTGTTCCTTTTGTTTGCTGTTCTGTTAAACTGCTCACGAGATTTTTTGCCTTTTTCTTTCCATTCTCCTCCCCACCCCAGCATGGGGAGGGGCGATGGAGCGACTGCATGGCCCTTTTGTTGCCAACCATGACCAAACTGCAACAGCTATCTAGTCTGAACTTCACACTCACCAAAAAGAGCCTCATTCTAAAACCAAAAGCCCTGAACATCCTCCTTTATGACGAGGAATACGTATCAGTCATTTGTCTATGAGAACACTTTCAATCTTATTGCAAGGTAACTTGCAAGGTGGGAATTTTCTTTCACTGATGATAAGCTGAAGTCTGCCTTCACAGTGGCTCTTACCTGGTGTAGCCTCAATAAAATGTGGTGTTTTTTCCAGTGCAGACAAGTTCTTGCCTCGGGGGCATCCACTGCTGTAAAACCAACATGATGCAGCCAGCACAGCCCGTCCTTTCGCCTCTCTTCCCTATTAGTCCGGTGTTAATGGGGGCCCAAGTCTCAGGACAGCTCCAAAAGCAAAGTTAGGTCATTGTTAATGAAAAGGCAGAAGCCAGTTCCATCTGCTTCCTTTTGTGTTACAGTTTTCTTTGTTATTCTCCATGTTGTAGCTGTAGATTTTCTTGCTTCTGGTGTCTTACACTGTGGCAGATACAGAAACATCTATCCGTTAATTGGGCTAAAGTTTCAAGCATAATTAATCTCTTTCATACAATGCAGCTTTGATATCATAAATTTATTTTTTTTATTCTGACATTTCACGGTATCAAAACTGAAAGCTGAATTTTGAATTGACTGAAATTCCTTGAATTACACTGAAACTTCCTCTGCAAATCTTATTATTTATGCCACCACAACCTGTGTTGGATTCACCTCTCATGTCAGATGTGAAAAGGTAGATTAAACTGTTCCTGGAGAGACTACCAAGCAACCACATCTCCTGGATTTTCCACTTGACAGCAGCTTATTTTGCTCTTAGAAGAGCCAGATGATTGATATGAGCAGATTTACTTGGTGTTTTATGCTTTTTGCTAAGGATTGGTCTTTGAGATGGCAGCAAGGGTCTCGGGCTGGCAGGTCCAGTCCGTACCCTGATCCCACTCCCTGCCCTGCCTGCGGCTGCTGGGCCAAGCACCCAACCTCTGCGTTTACACCAGAACTGCTCTTACACCAAAAATCACAACTGAAAAAACAGAGTCTCTTGAAAACTTTAAGCGAGAGGGAAATAATTTCCCTTTTATTATTGATTCCCTTAATCTAATTTTTCCTTTCCTGTTCTTTTATGGCCGTTTCTTCTCTCTTTGTCACTGGTTTGCTGGATGCCGGGATTAAAGGTGAATTCCTTTCCCTCTAACGCTCTCATCACCTCCTTACCACAAGCGTGCCTGAAACCCTACTGCTCTCTGCCAGGTCCGTTGCCATCCCCTTACACTGATGGAAAAAAAGAGAGTAATAAAATTTGAATTGGGGGCAAAATATTTAAGGTTATTTGGGTGTTGAAGCATGCAGCTGTGCAGCTTAATTGGGTTTGGACTACATCTATATAATTCTATAGCCCTATCTATCTCTCTTCGTGCAACTACTTATAGATACAGCTGCAGCGGCAGAATGGGTCATCTGCAGCTTCCAGCAGGGAGAGACACCCATGGTCATTCTGCAGTTGTTAAGCCCAAGTTTGGCACCATCCCCTGTTTCAGATGCCCTGATTACGACTCCCGTGCTGTGTTTCGTATCCCATTTGTTGTCAAAGTATGTTATGACTGCTGGGGACGCGTTGCTTGTGGCTGGGTTGGACTCTCCTTTAGGGAAACCTGACAGTGTGGCTCATGCTTTTTAACTCCTACTTTCTTCCTTTGTTGGTCAGGTACTCCACATTTATTTTGCCTGAAATTGTGTACACTCACCTCTTCAATGTGTGAAAGCAACATTTTTAAGGAATGTTTGGATACATTAAAGCAACTGGTAGCTGGTAGGCATTGAACGGTGCATGCAGAAGAGAGAGCCCTTCCTTAGGGAGCTTCCCATTGGGAAGGAATGGCTGGAGCTTTCACAAAGGGGAGGTATGGCTGTGTTGGCCAATGCTGAGTGTGGTCACATCACGTGTGGGGATGACAACTTGGCCTCTGGATGTGAGGTGGCAATTTATGTGGGGAAACGGAGGTATTCCTGCTTGAAGGAAGCTGTTCTAGGGATGCTACCAGGAGATCCCAACACAGGTTTGAAGGGTTATTTTTAAAAACAGTTTTTTCCATGTGTCTCAGCGCTGTCTGGTTTTGGCCATGATGGGAATTAAAAGTGAAAACATACTGCAGGGAAGCTGTTCTCCTGGGGTTCGCATTGCGCCTGAAGCTGGGTGTACCAGAAACCTCCCGAGAGAGGCTGGTCTGCCAGACCCTTGGATGGCTCGGCTGACACCAGCAATGGTTTGGCCAAGCATCTGGGCTTCCAGAGTGAAAGGAGCTTTCAAATCTTTTGGCGTTCACCTCTGTTAGCGTACCAAGATGTTTTCTGAGCCAGACGTGATGGAGCAGGGCGAGCTGGCGAGACAGGCCCTGCTTTCCCCTGGCAGAGGCAGTGCCATCCCTTCCTCCCTTGCCATGGTCTTCTTGGAGAAGTGTAGGGAAGGCATGACTCCCAGGGGAGTGAAGAAGCACCTGCAGAGGAGAGTGATGACTGGAAGTAGCACTGCGACACCACATAGCTAAAGATGGCAACACGTGGTGATGCAAAAGACAAGATTTACATGTACAGAGGAGTAAGACCACCAAAAAAGCTGAGTAGCTAGTACCCAGCGAACGTGTTCCTCATGGCGCTGTACCTCGCTGTTGTTTCTGGTATTCTTCTAGATCTACCTTGCAAAAGTGAACATCCTTAAGGAGAGAGGTGACCGGGGATTTGCGGCTGTGAGGTGCAAAGTGCTGGGAGCTGCTGCCGGCCCCTCGCACCGGGCAGGACAGGCCCTTCTGCGGGGGCTGCACATGCGGCCGCCCGTCACGCAGAAGCTGAATAGTGTTCTTGGCCTCAGCAAGCTGACTTGGTTGTGTTGACTGCAGTATCTCTTGGAAACGTCCCGTGTCTGCTGCGGAAAAGGCGAGGAGTAATTTTGTCAGAAAGTAAAGACGCTATTTTTCAGTGACATCGCTCTGCTGTAGATGCTCGCAGAACAGCTTGCAGGGATCTCTCTGACGGAATGGAAACGTGAGATATGTTGCTATGGCCAAATACAGATATTCCCAAACTAATATGGCTATTAAATAATTATATGTTATTATAACAGCAACCTAAGAAGCATGCATGACAAAAATCTAGCAAGAACAAATACTCATTTTGTCAAAATTTGAGGTTTTGGGTCTGATTTTAAACACAGCCATTCAAAAAGCCTTTTCATGCAGCGGAGAAGCCTCTCTTGCTATTTTGAAGCTTACCATGGAAAGCCGATAGAGACACAGAAATAGAGGGGCAGCTTCATAAGTGTATCATCTTCTGCATAATATCGAAGTTGAAAGGAGGATCCTGACATTAGGAGAGGACTAGACAGAAAACTAAAGCCACTGTGTCTTTCAATATCAAAATACAAAGCCCAGCACTATGTGACACTAATCTATGCAATACCTTGGGCAGCTTGAGGCTCATCGGGTCCATCTGATGAGGATCTGTCACTGTCCCATCTGTTTTGTATTCATCTGTCACTGAGGCTCAGAGCCCCCAGAGAGGAAGAAGAACTGGCAATGTCACACAGTGGCTTTTTGACATCGATACAAGCAGTGTGGAAATTACTAGGGGTTGTTTCCCGGTGCTTATTGCTAGCATCAAAATGTAACGTGGGGGAAAACCCACAAGTTCTATAAATACCGCGTTGTCTCCCACTTATGAATAAATACAATTGTCATTTTTCAAAATTTCTAGGCTGAAAGATACAGTTACACCGCATTTCAGCTGTTCCCTAACAAAAGGAGACGACGTGTGTCGGACTCGGCATGTCGGCTTCGTGCTGGCACAGCCTGATCCTCCTGTAGGCTCCGCTACGACCGCTGGACGAAAAAGGCACAGTGTGGACTCTGTTAGCAGGAATGAGTCGGTATCGCTCTGTACGCTTGTCTTAGAACAAATTAGATCAAGGAAGAAGAAGTAGGAGCAGCCATACACCCAGCAGTTGGTATCCAGGGAAGAGGAAAAAAAAATGGATAGAGAGACACTGGAATGTCCCTGGAACAGCCCCTGAGCCTCTAGAGTGCAGAGCACTTCTTTTAACTCCCACTTTATTATCCCTTCTAGTAGGCTCTGTTTTAGTCCGCAGTGACGCCTACTAAAGAGTAAATGTTCTTTCTCTGTATTTCCCACGGGCTGCCCTACTTTGCATCATCACCTTGGAGACAGAAAACACTATTCTGTGCAAAATCAGTATCTGCTCCTCCTGATTCCGGATTTGATTTCTTTATCAGAGGCGAGGAAGCGAAACCCTGACCGCACTGAACTCCCCGGGCAGGTCATGGTTCAGTTCGGTGCAGCGGGGCTGCGGCTTTGGGAGGTGAACACAGGGCAAAGAGAAGCGCTTGGGGCATGCCTCGCGGGTCGCGGCACAGCTCGCCGGTTCTACCCGCGCTCCAGCGCCTTTGTTCCCCAGCAGTTTCCATGGTGCCCCTGCTTTGTCTGCAGACTGGTCTGCAGGCAGCACTCTTCTTGAACATGCCACACAAGATGATTTTACGAGGCGGTGCATCGCGTTGCGTGGCTGTGCTGCAAAGCTGTAGCACCGGCTGCTAGGCATCAGCCACCACAGACATCTTGCAGGTTGTGTCTCACTGGCAAGAAAGTATGGACTGATTTTTTTTTTTTAACTGAAGGGAGTGATATAGATAAAGCTACCTGGGAATCCACCTAAGCCTTCTGTCAGTCACGTCTGGCAAATTAAAATAAGAAAAGGAGGGCTCTTGTCCAAATGGATTGTTGCTGGCAATGTAGGGTTGCTGTAAAAACCCAAAAGCAATAGAGGGCTTAACAAGAAAGAGCAGCCATGCTGCCTGCTGCAGCACTCTGCAAATTTCATCTTCATCTGACACAGGTGTGAAAGTAGAAGATCTGCATATCTAACGCAGCATCACTCCCCTCACAGAAAGACTGGCAAGGAGGAGGTCAGGCTCATTTATCCATTATCCAGCTGTTAATTCCCTGCTAACCGGTCTGGTACTGGAGCACTGACCCCCTGAACTGCTCTGGCAGGTGACAGGCAGGACCGCAGGTTCCTCCCATCGGATACAAAGTCAGAAGGGCGGAGTAACCCTGCCCGTTTTTTGTTCTCCCTAGAGAAACCCTGAGCTTTGAGAGGCAGAGGCTGTTCAGAGGATAATGGTGAAGGGCTTATGACCTGATACTAGAAATATTTCAGCAAGAAAACTGGTTATAGGTATCTTACAGACTGTTCATCTAAAAAGAACTGGAGTGTAAAATCACTGTCCAAGTGAAAAAGCAGGCAAAAGGGTAAAGCTGTGTTAATGGAGGATTTTAACTCCCAGGCACAGCAGAGGGTACCTTAAATGGTGGAAATAAGGAGGTCTGTTAACAAGCTGTGTACAGGAACGCAATTTAATCCAGGACCTGCAGATATCAATATGAATGGAACAATATTAGAGTTAGTATCAAAGTACAGAGAGAATATAACTGAGGACACAAGGGCAGCTTAGAAACAGAGATGTCCTAGTTAGAAAAACTCAATACTTTGAGCAGAAAAGAGGTTTTCTTCATTAAGGTAAAGCTTGTAATGTGTATTGGGATAGAAAAGGCTGCTCACCAAAGCTGGACATGAAAATTAACAGCTTGTAAGTCTTGGCAGAGGTTTTCAAAGATGCCTAGAAAGTTATAATGCCCAATTAAATAGGAATTGGTCATCCACATCCCTTAGGCGGTCCTGAAAATCACAACCGCTCTGCACTGCATCTAATTTTCAGTCAGATTTTTCCCCTCTGCTTCTTTTCGCTTTCCTCTTCCGGCACCATCCCCAGCTCCCGGTGGAGCCTAAGCCAAAGAGCAGGGCTTTGAAACACGGCATTCAAGCAGCCTCGGTGGAGACAGGAGAGAGGATTGTCTAAGGCCATTCGGAACTGAATCTGTGGCAGCAGTTACACACCAGCTGACTGCTGTTTTTCCACCAGACTCTTCCCTCACGCATTTGGCCCATTTTTATACCTCTGAGGCAGCAGCATGAAGCCGGATCAGCAGCAAAAAAGCGGGCTGTGCTCCAGTGAAGTTAAGAAGTGTGAGATCTAGTTTCAGTGGGTTTCGTTTCCCACGAGCAGGGCATGTAGCACAGAAGGTGGGACTGTAGAGAGGCGAGTCCCCAGCATGCGTGATCCTCTGCTGGAGTAAGGTCCCCAACGAGCTTTACTTGACGTAGATGAATGTCGTCCTTTCGCACTTCCTTCAATTATTCCAAGCTGAGCAGCGCTGGATGGCTGCCTGCGTCAGTGTCAGTCCTCCGCTTAAAGCAGGGCATAGGCTGGCTGGGAAGCCGTGACCGGAGTGCTGTCACTGTAAGAAAGACAACAGAGGAATTGAGAAAATTGGATCATTCTTTATATATCTGTATTGTCTCACGCTGTACATCGGGGCCTTGCACTGGTCACAGGCTGGTTTCCTCCCCCTGTCCTTGCTGCCGGGAGGCACTAACTAGCTACCAGACCTTGCTCTTCGTTTGCCTCTGACTGGGGAGTTTGTTGGAACTGCAGAAACAAAATTAGGACAGGGTGCCTTGGGGCTCTTCTGGGCTGTCCCTATGCCCAAGGTCGAGCCTTTCTGGATTATCTGGGGTCAGGAGAGAGATTTTTCCACCATCAGCCAGTGCTATGGGCCATATCAGTAAAAGTCTGGAGGGAGCTTTTCTGCATCAGGTTAACTTCCTAGGGCCCCCTGGGAATTTTACTGCATCTTTCATCCTCCCCACCTGCCCCCAGCAACTCCACGCCAGGAATGGGCTGTACCTGAGCGCAGAGGTGAGGGAAGTCCTCCATCTGGCAAAGGCTTGGGAGAAAGGAAAGGAGAAAAAAAGCCTCCTTATTCTGGAGGTACGTGGTAAAATAGACTTGCAAGAAAACAGGAGGGAAAACTAGCCCTGAACGTGAACAGGATCATTGGTGCCATCTAAGGCAGGAACTGCGTCACAGGCTTCCCTCGGAGCCAGCCTCCGACAGCACCTTTAAATACCACAGATTTCAGCCTGAAGATCAGTCATGGTCAGAGTGCTGCTGCCCTCTCGCCTGTGTCTTGGTTTTCCACAAATTCCCTCTGCTCCACCCTTCTCATTGACTACATATCCAATTCCCACTGCCTGCTGCCACTTCTTACTGCTTCTCAGCCCTCCTTATCCTCCCGATCCATCCAGTCTATCCACGGCCTGGAGTTCCTGAGCTCCTCAGCTGTGGGGACAGCCTGCAGCAAGCTAGAAATGTGCTGGTAGTTCCGAGCAATAAACCCATTTGCCGTGCACGAGGCATTGCGGCGCTGGGCAGCCTGTCGGGATCCCAGGAGGGGACGTGCCCGTGCGTAACGGAGGTGATGTGGGCAGGCTTCTGGAAATACTCGGAGATGGAAAGCGGTAATGGAAGAAATACAGGTAAGCAGGATGAAAGCTCTTGTAGCAAACAGAAAGGTGTGTCTTGCGGTTGTGTTTGGCTTTTTGTGCTCCTCTAAGTCTGAACTTTCTTTTGTACGGGTTTGTAAAAAAGTCATGCACACCTGCAACATTCCACAAATGAGAAACAACAGCTTTCCCCGCCAAATAGCTGGTGTCTGTTGTTCAGTAAAATACACGCCACGTGTTACAAGAAACTGCAGCCCTCCTTTCCAATCTGTGGGAACGGTTTCCAGGTTGCGTCGAAACACAAAGACTCAGCCTTCGTTAGGTGCTAGGTAACGCCTGAGTGAAGATTGCGGTAGAGTCACAGCCTATGAGCTAGGTAAAAACTAAGAATGAGCGAAATAAATGTAATATATAAAGCTGATTATGGGAGAAATACACATAGAGTGAGTGCCAGCTCTCCAAGCTGGCTGGAAGACATAAACTTATTTATTTGCGGTTCTGACAAGCAGGGGCTGTGTTCTGCATCGTCATCTGTGCAGCCCCTTCTCACCTTGCAAGACGTGATAATAACCCGAAACAAATTTCTGTTCAAGGGGAGGTTTTATTCTCCCTCCGTCTGGGGCTCCCACCGCTCGCCCAGGGCTAGCACCAGCAGCAGGGCTGGGAGGTCCCTCGGGGCAGCTGGCAAACAGTCCTCCAAAAAACATCAGCCTGCAGCTGGATCCGGCTGAGCACACGGCTGCCAAAGCGTCAGCAAGGCAAGGGTGTAGCGACATGAAGCTGGAGGGGGGGCTAAAGGTGTTGGCTAAATCTCGGCACAAACAAGACTAAGCAGTTTTCAAATTAATTAGCCGGTAGGAGTAAATTGATCATCTCCCTAATGCAGTAGAAATGACGGCGAGTTTCGAGTCTGTGCTTCCAACGATGGGTCTCTGGGTGTTCGCACTGAAAGCAGGGGGCAGGTAAGATCACATGAACTGGAGCGGCCGCTCGCGCCTGGGGCAGGGCAGCAGCCCGAGTTTTGCAGAGGAATGCTTTTGATTAATGGTTTTCCAACACCTTGTATTAAAGAATAAAACCATTTTTGGAAAGAAACTTGAGTAAAGCGGCAAACAACTTCTCTGCCGAATAAGGGGATTCCTTTTTTTAATCCGCTAGCAGGCAGATTGCTGTGTAACTCAACAGGTATTTTGGAAAGGATTTGTGACATGGCACCACGCTTGAACGCGAGCGAGCGAAGGTTTTGTTGGCCAGGAAGGCAGGGGCGTAGCAAGCTCCGGTGGCTAAAATCAGGAGGTAAAGGAGTACAATTAACTGTCGGAGCCACTTGTCTAGGGATGTAATGGATTTATTTTAACTTGACAATTTCAAATCGTTCTGACACGTATATTGCAGCTCCACCGGCTGTTTGGGGTTTGCTGTAGGAGTCGCCGAGGGAAATGGCATTCCCAGAAATTCCTGTCTGATGTGGGAGATCAGACTCTGTGATTACAGGGTCCCTCGTGGCCTTAAAATACCCGAATGTCGGCAGCAGGGAATAATTCTACCCCTTTCACGTACAAAGGCTGAAAGGCGTTCCACAGTTTAAAACCCTGCGTGCGCTTCTGTGCAATCAGGTGGTGGTGGGTGATGGTGACATGCCTGGAAACAGCCCCATTTTCTTCCCAAAACCAAAGCCCCGGGTTTATCCCCGCGTTTCGGAACTGAGAGCTGAACGGGAAGGTGTAACAAGATGTAAATTTAAAAGCCCTGGCTGCGGCCACCCGCTCGCCCCTGGGTCTGCGGGGTGGGTGCACGCGTTGGGGCGGGGGTCACGCAGATGGGCGTGGGAGGGCGTGCGATGGATGGATGG
>Ga0065711_1003247_pt1 | contig 28981 bp, 11 predicted proteins | sample Hoacrofraction12_FD_59098 | JGI IMG/M metagenome (GOLD analysis project Ga0065711, IMG submission 59098) | Hoatzin crop microbial communities from Cojedes, Venezuela - Epithelial fraction 12 v2 (version 2) | ecosystem: Host-associated > Birds > Digestive system > Esophagus > Crop | place... | reverse complement strand
TTTTTTTTTTTTTTACCCCCCCCCCCCCATGGCAAATTGAATTGTGTTCAAAAAGACTGACCTATTAACTACTGAAAAAGCCAAAATCCTACTGTGGCCACAACTGACAGCTTGATTAGTCTCTCTTTTTCAAGGTTTTGAAAAGTACCTTAGCAGGGTGTGGGGGAACAAGCATAATCTATTAAGGTGCCACCTGCAGCTCTTGTTAATACCCAGTCAAAGAAATGTCAAAAAACTTAAAAATATATTGTATTTCCTCCCCAAAATGTAAACAAACTCTACAGGACAGTGCTGCTCTTAAGGAAATAATCATACATCAGTGCCTGGGTAAAGAGGGCTGCTGCCACAGCCCAGCCTGACCTTCCTTACTTCACCTCTCACAGGTCCACAGTGCTCCCCGAACAGGACGCGACCTCCTGTGCTGGCCCTTTCCTCCCTCACGCGCACAGACCCGCACTTCACAGCGTGCTCTCAACTCACCATGGAATTCATGGCAAAGTGATTGTGCTGCGTCTGCAGGTCTAGGGCATGTTGGTAGCTCACGCCGATCTCCGTGTGACTCTGCAGGAATAGTTCTTTGTTGTGGCTGATCCAGTCAAACATCTAGAAGTATTCACACAGGAGAGAGGAAAATAAAAAAAGTGTTAGACAGGGATGAAAAAAATAAGTGACAGTGCAAAATATAAAAATCCAGAATTCTGAGACAGATGTATATGCAACACAGATAAAAAAGACTCGTCTATGTTCCTCATCAAAATAAGTTTTTGTCGAGCAATGAGATCATTTAAGTTATCACCATATTTCATCATTAACTGAATGATAGGTCAGGAAACATAATTCATAAAGCATGTTCCTCAGTAAGCTGATCCCATAGTCTTTTCCTATAAGTAATGGGAATTTTATTTATAGAAAGATGGCAGCAGAGGCACCTAAAATCAGGGATTGCTTCACTGACTGAAGATCTAGCAGTTCATAAAGTACCCTTAATCCAGAAATGGACCAAAAATTCCATAAATATTATTCACGGGATTTTCTCGCCCCCTTTTTTTGTCTATACATAAAGTTTCCAAATATTACATCCAAATTAACAGTTGACTTCCTACAGTTATATATCCTAGATCTTTCCAATTCCAAAGCCAGGACCCAGTTTATCTTCCACTTATTATTTTTGGGATGAAGGGAGAAAAAGAAAAAAAAAGTATTTTATTAATACATAAAAAGAGTATACATTTCAACTTCTCCCACTTCCAAATGTATTTCCAAGCAAAATGGATAGTTCAGTACTTCAGACACAGAGAGAAATATATTGAATAAAGCTAATGAAACTCATTCTTTATTTGGTAGCACATTAACGTGACACTTCAGTCCGCAGCATTCATTCGTTATAAACCATCACTAGTCAGCTAGGAGATAGTTTGTTTATATTTTGGCTTGTTCTGTGTTGTGTTAGAGATTAAATGCATTCAAAGTGAGCACCTTTCATTCTTCACTACTGTCTAGAGCTCTGCAGGCACTACAATCTCACATTTCTTCTTTTCTGTGAACATTTTTACTACAGAATCCCTTCAAACCATGCTCCCTTACCTGCATCCCAACAAGCTGGGGAACTGTCCATTAATAAGGGCTCTTCCATGATAAAAAAACCCAACTTATTAATTCCTTACAAGGAGAGGAAAACTAATTGTAGAGGCAGTGGAGGTCACGTGAATACAGTCCCTGGTGTCAAAGAAAGTGATTTAGAGTGAAAAGGCAAGTGATGCAGCTTCTAAGCAACCACCTTGCAGTCAAAGGATCAGTCCTGATCTTTGTTATAACATTTATGTGTCCTCCAGTCAAGACCTGTTTTTGTTCTTTAGCACTGAATAACAATTTTTTGACCTGTGACAGCTCTGAGCCCACTGCTCAGGCACTGTATGTTGCCGTAGTCGCTGAGGGTTGGTTATCTGTTCCCCGTGCAGATCCCAAGAGTAGAGAAAAGGCCCTGTATGCATCACCTGAGATTCCTGCAATAAACTGAGCATTTTGTTCTAAGCACTCAATTCAGAATGGGAGTGCACTGCTTTATGCAGGGGATTTGCAGAAATAATATTGAATATCCCTTTCTCATTTGTAGCCATGGAGCTGATCAAAATCAGGCCTATCACCATTTTTTCAGAAAGTATAAATAACAATATTTTGGCGAGGCTGAGGTTGAGGTTTCAAACTTTATTGCCAATTAAACAGAATGATATAACCTACTATAACCTGAAGAGACACCTTAAGCTTTCTCATTGCATTCCTTTTTCTCCCTGTATGAAGATATAATAAGGAACATAAGCACAAAATAATTTGCCAAATTTGTGGGCTTAAAGGAAAAAAAAAGTCATAAAGCCAATAAATAAAAAAAAATTCCATAACAGCGAAGCTCATGTCCCAACAACAAGCTTTTACATCTCTGCTGAGAAAGCAACACAGATCTCTTGTAAGTAGATACACGTCTGATGTGAGTATTTTTTAATGTTTTAAACAATCTAAAGACATTCAGGCAGAAGAAAACTGGAAGCAATCCACTAAAAATAAACAGTAAATCTAATATTTTATGCTCAGCAAAGCCAAATCAGGATCATTTTAAGACAAGTAATTTAGACCAGTAATCTATTATTCTGTGGATAGGGAGCATTTCCTCCATCTAATCTACACACATACTATTGGATGAGAATCTAGGTTAAGTTAAACCATGCTTCTGCCTTTTAAAATACAATAATAAAATATCAAGGAAAAAAAAAGAAATTTAAAAGATGATTAATCTTTTTGCCTTGTTTAATCAACTGACATACACAATAGCAGTTGAAAGGATGACCTTCATAGATTTTGAGCAACAGACCTCATTGATGAGATCTGTACCACATTCCAAAACAGTATATTTTCTAAGATCAAATTATACAATGGACTGTTAAAGACTACACTAAGACCAGTGGGTGCTAGGACCTTCAAACACTGGGATGCTCATTTAGCAAAAGCCACCTGGTTAGCTAACATCAGGGGATCCATCAATTGAGCTGGCCCTGCTAAATTACAGCTTCCACCTGCTGCAGAAAAGGATAAAGTCCCCATAGTGCACGTGAATATGTCAGGGCAGACAGTATGGGTTAGTCCTACCTCAGGCAAAGGCAAACCCATCCACAGGATTACTTTCACTCAGGGACCTGGGTGCACTTGGTGGGTGACGCAGAAGGATGGGGAAGTCCGAAGTGTACCTCAAGGGGATTTAATTTTGGGTGAGAATAGCCAATGAATTAAATTGTATGATGTTAACTGCTATATAATCCTGTCACTGTATGTCATCACTGCTGTAGTTATTATATGCTATATGAATGGTATTACAGTACAAATCACCCAGACTAAGGAAGAATGAACTTTGATGAAACCAAGCAAAGTGCGGAGGTGGTGGAACCAGAACTCACTTGAGCACGCAACAGTCCAACACTCCACACCATCCTCCTGCTGCACCCAATGCCACCCGCCTGTCGCACTGCACCGAAGCCCAGTCATGCTCTGCTGACTGAGAGGACTACGCACCACCTCTTCTTGCCCTGAAAGACTGTTATGACAGATGGAGCCCAAAGTCATGAACTAAAAAATCTAAATGGACATTTTTAGAGGGATGGCCCATAGACTAAGGGAATGATATCTGTGTGTGTATATCAAAAGACAGGAAAATTGGTGGTGATTAGTTGGAATGTATTGGAAAGTATAGAACCTGGCATGAGGTAGATTGTACAGAATAAGGAGTGGATACTGTCCTAGTTTCAGCTGGCGTAGAGTTAATTTTCTTCCTAGTAGTTGGTGTAGTGCTGTGTTTGGGACTTAGTATGAAAATAATGTTGATAACACACTGACATTTTTAGTTGTTGCTAAGTAATGCTTATACTAAGTCAAGGACATTTTAGCTTCCCATTCTCTGCCAAACTGAGGAGGTGCACAAGAAGCTGGGAGGGAGCATAGCCAGGTAGGCAACCCAAACTGGCCAAAAGGATATTCCATACCATATGCTGTCATGGTCAGTATATAAACTGGAGGAGTTGACTGGGGGGAAGAATCACTGCTCAGAGTCTGGCTGGGCATCGGTCTGTAGGTGGTGAGCAATTGCACTGTGCATCACTAATTTTGTAAATTCTATAATCATTACTATTTCTTCTTTTGCTGTCCTATTAAACTGTCTTTATTTCAACCCATGAGTTTTACTTTTTTCCCCCAATTCTCCTCCTTATCCCTCTGGGAGAGATGAGTGTTCAGCTGCGTGGTGCTTAGTTGCCGACTGGGGTTAAACCACAACACATGGACAATAGCAGATTTTGGAAGAGACTCAATTTCAATTTAGGCTTTAAATCTTTCTGTTACATTCTTCATAATAAATTACTTCGGTTTCAGCTGGCCTATGCCTGCAGCAAATTATCCCCCATCAATATGGACTGCGTGTCTCTCCAGCTCTCTCAAGTCTCACTTAGAAGCCCAGACAATGGAGAGTTTTGAGTTTCATGTGGTTTGGAGCAAGCAGAAAATAAAGCAAGATGCCTAGGAATGAACGCAGAGAAAAAAGATGCAGATTGACTACAGTCTAAAGTAGGGTTAATAATACAGTTTTCTCTGTAAAAACGCTCATTGCTTTTGGCTCTTAATGAATAAGAAGAAGTATTTACAATCAGTCTTGCTATACACAGCAACCAGGGCTTTGCAAGACTGCAGACATGTCTACCTTATGCAATGCATTACTACATCTGAGATACCCAAACATATTCCAGATGAATCGGTGCCTGTGCATGGCACAGTCCAGTGCTGTGTGGAAGTACTAACTTGACCCTCTGAAACAGCACAGCCTGGGCACAGTACCTCTTGGATTTGTCTACATTGCTGTTGTTTCCAGGGCTGGTTCATTCCAAGACTTCTCAAGCATTTCTGCTTAATGCTTACTTCACTGTAGACATTTTCCCAAGTACCCAGAAGATAGTATTGAGTTTTCTTTATTGCACAGGTCTGGCATCATGGAAAACATTGTACTTTCACTCTCCTAATCAAGGATGCATGGAAATGATAAGTATCACACGGTCCCACAGATCACAACATTTGCTTGACAATCATAGGGTTTAAATAAATAAAAATATACAGAAAAATGGGGTCTTATTTGCTTTTGAGATTTAATGGATTGTGTTTTCAAATTTTCTCTTTGACCACAAAGTCTACAAATGGACTTCAACAACTTTCTCATAATAATATAACTGGAAGTTGAGGCTCTGAAAACACCAGATGTTGGGTGACTCGTGGTGATGCTGTGAGAGTTTGCGATGTGTGGCCAAGAGGTTTCAATATGAAAGTCGGTCAACATTGTCTGGCCTGGCCCATATTACTAGCAATATTTCCTGAAAGCTTTCAAGTTAAACTTGTTTTCCACATGAGAAACATTGATGCTTCTTGTATTCCTGAAGTGAGTGTGCTGCCTAGGTTGCTTAATTAAAGCACACCATTAAGGATGTGAGCATGGCAATGTCCCAACTATTGCTATTTTACTCAACCCTGCAACGACTGCCCCAGTTTCAAGGGGCTAACTTGGGCTCCTGGAAAAATGTTCAACATCCTTTGGTAAGTTAGTTTCCCTGTCAAAGGAATGAATTTTTTATACAGTAAATAGCAGAGTCTGGAGAACGTGCCCTGTGAGATAAACTTAAACCAAATACAGTGCCTCGGCTAACTGAGATATTCTGTGTCATAATAACATTGCTAGACAGAAATGTATCAATGGCTGTCATCCCACCCACGAAAAAAACTGCCCTAACAAACCTAGCCTAATGATTATCATAAAATTAATGGATTTTTAATTATTCCTCTGTCTTACTTCTTAGCTGGAGTCGTGCTGAGTGCCAGTGAGTTAATTCTTCTCTTAAGTTTGCTAATCATTCCTGCACTCATGAATTCACATGAAACTGGAGTTCAGAATAATGAAGATTGGTCATTATATCACTTAAAACACACAAACCAACTGTCCTCAATGTCTTTCAGACTGGGGCGTCTCCACTGTGCTGCAGATAATCTGGAGACTGACTGAGTAGTTAAGAGTTCTCCAGTGGCTCAGTAGCTGGGGGGAGGGGTTAAGCATACTTACAACAGAAGATAAACTTCCAATGTGATTATCTCTTGTAGTCCATGTTGCTAAGAATACACAAAGGAAAGTGAATGCATATGCTTAAGTACGTTCAGTGCTACACTTCATTAAGAAAATTAGTCTCTTATGAGAGAGTCGGAAGAACTAAGAATGATCCAAAGGGTCTCCGCCCAGTGCTTTGCTAAAGCATCTACTCTAACTGTCATTAATGATCATACACACACAAGTAAATTTTACATATGTGGTCTTGAGGCCACTTCACTTGAGAGTTAGGGTATCAGATCGTATCTCCAACATCAGTTGTGCTGGCAACGACGAGTTCTTAACCTCATGTTTTGTCATCATAGTTGATGAGTTACTAAAAAATCCAGGTTAAGCATTAGATGAAAGAGCAAGTCTCAAGATGGTCATGAATAAGTCCTACGGAGGGAGAATGTGACTCCTTACTTTCCCTGGATTTGTAACATCTGGCAGGCTACTGAGCACAGGGAGAGAACAGCTGTTTGAGAATGGAGAAGAAACACACGGATACACAACAGCATGTATGCAGACTGTGTGCAGTCCAGCCCTACCTCAGATAAAATGAGATTTATAACATCATTTCAAATAACCACCTCTGCTCTCTGGATTTTGTCAGAGCTTGCCAAGGAGCACTAGCACTGGATTCTGAAACAGTGCTCTGAAACAGAGCACCACAGGATGATGTTCCCACTACATGGCTGGCAGCACACTCTATGCCAAGTGGTATTGATGCAAGGATTACAGCCTTCATGGGTTTGGCAGCCAGTGAACTGAATGTATTTATTAATGAAATTGTTTATACATGCTAAAAATAATAAATCCCAAATCCGTCTAACACTATACTAGGACTGGAATTAATTATGAAACTTCTTGTAGCAGATCATCTTCTCTGTAAGTTGAGAGCTGTAAATATCAAACTCATATGGGTAAGTAAGGGCAAAATGATAACCATTATAACCACACCATCTTGAAGAACAATATAGGATATGTATCAAGAACACAGTCCCAAAGGGACATCCAGGTCAAGTCCAATCACTGCTTTTGGCAGCTAACCACAGTATAAAATTTCCTTTCCTGAAGGGATGCAGCTCCACCTGAAAACTAGTTAAGTGCTACAGCTCAGCTCCTCCTAAAAGCAGCAGTTGCAGAAACTTTTTGCTCCTGTTATTGAACTCTTCATATACTCTCCGACCCAAATCAGACCCATGGCCAGTTTATACACATTTGGTCTTAGGTCAACACTTTAGGTTAAAAAAGTTCTCCTCCCAGGTGTTTAACATTTTCCAGTGTGCTCATTGTCTCTCCTGCTGTTAGTTTTACTAGAGCCCAGCTCTTCATAAGATACAGAGTCTCTCTCTGCACTTATTCTAGTTCACAGTTATCTTTCTGTCCAAGCTAAGGCTCTAATAGGACTTTGTGGAATGTTTATTTTTTGCTGGAAATACCCCTGCTGACATCATCTAGGGTCACCTGTGCAGTGCTTCTGGCATCAACTTTAGACAAGAAGATACAAAAATGGAAGAGCAACAACTACTGAATCAACATCAGTACCTTCTGTATTACCTCACTATCTTTTCTCTTGGTAGTCTCCTGTGTAAAAATTGACAAAGACCAGCGGTGTTTACTGGATTTGCTCTGACAAGCACCACTCCGGTTATGTTGCAAATAAGCTGACCAAATTCAAGAGCACTTAGAAAAAAAATGAGGCAGAGTTTTGTCATAAGCTTCAGTCAGTCTCACATGTAATGCACCAGGCACAGATGAATTCTCCAACTATGCCTCCATATGGTGCTAGCAAAGAGAAAAAAAAGTTATTCTAAAGGAGTGTCTTGTCTGTGATTGACTAATTATATGCCAGATGAAATCACTACTAGATCAGCACTTTTCAATCTTTCCAATTTGTGGACCCCAAAAATTTTTCAAGGGAAGTGCTATTGCAAATTAAAGGCTATGGACAACAAGTCTGTTTTATCAAATACCTTTACCAACTGCTATGGACCTTCATATCCATGATCCACTGGTTGAAAAATGCTGGAGATAAGCACATATCGGTTATTAAAGAGAGGTTCATATAAAAGTCCACGTGCATTCTGGATTTTCAAAACTATCCAGCCAGTGTTAAACTGACTGATCTACAACAGCAAGTGAAAAGCTGCACTCTGAGAGCATCTACAGCTAAATAAGTTCATTTTCATATGTTTCCACAATATAAGCAAAAAAACAACACACGGAGAACAGCCACTGCCAGAGTCATTCTCTTGAGGTTTACTAAGTTTCCAAATACAAGGTCTATTCCTATCTCATTTTGTGAGGTTGAAGTATTCACAACAATTCAGTTAAAGATAAATCAAGGCATATTCCTTAAATCTCTTGCAGTAGGATTTAGCCAGTGTTTGAACTAAAAAAAATACCACACAACAGATTTGTGGTACATACGCAGTCTGTACTGATATGTGAATGCCTGATCCTGGAAAGATTTGTATGTGAGCTGCCTTTATAAAAGGCAATCAATCAAGAAAGTCTTCTAGTGCCTCCAGACAAGAATCATAACTACAGTTTAATTGGAACCAGCCATGCCTAGGTCACCTATACATCTGGTAAAGGCCAACACCTCCTCAAAAGAGCACATCAGAAGAGCCAACAGCCTGAAGAACCAGGATATTTACTGGGAATACAGAAAAATGTGTCTGCTCAAGCTTCTGAGCTAAATTCAGCAGAACAGAGGGCTGATGCTGGCTGTCCAGGCTAGCAGCTCCCTAGGGGACTCTGAGGAGCCAGGAACAAAAACCCATCAGGCAGGGTAGGGGCCTCATTAGTCACAGCCCATCCCACAGCCCCTGAGTGCTGACAGCAGCCAGATTTAAACAAGAGATCATCAGGCAAGTTGTGGTGACAAGTCCAAGCTTACACTAAGAAGTCAATCAGCAGTTGAGGATCAGGTCCCATGAGGGTAAGCAGGCTCAGATACAGCCCCAGGATTACAGCACAGGCCCGCAGGGACAAGACAGCTCCCACGTCATGCCACAAAATCAGCTGAGGGATCAGTGCCCAGCTCAGCAGGGCCCACAGCCGGGCAGGGCAGGGCTGTGGCAAAGCTGGAGTCTGATATCCCACAGCCGAGCTGCAACCAGGCTCCTGGCCCACGGACAACGGTTGGGGAGGCCCCAGGTGAGGCTGGTCAGGGCCAGTAACACCCAGAAGTGCCCACAGGGACCTGACACTGGGCTGGCTACAAAAAGGGTCACTAGGAAAATGACTGTCCTTGGACAGAAGTGTAGAGGCCCCAGAATGAATTTTGGACTTAAAGAGAACTTTGATAGCACATTTAATTTTCTTTCATGAATCAACAAATTTGATGAAAACTGCTTCAACAGAAAAAAAGCCCGATCTGCTGTAATTCCTATCGCCACTCTATAAATACAGCCTTAATTAAATCATAGTACTTGTAGGTTTAAAATAGAACTCAGTGTACATCTAAATGCTTCACTAAGCCAAGGCCTAAATACAACGTTGTGTTTGTTTTTGTATTATCTGTTGTTTACAGAGGGTGATGGGCAAGCCAACACTTCTGCCAGGTCTTTCCCTTTCACATGTGTTCGGCATGGTCCACAGCCAGGGTAAATTGGTGTTGTTCCAATGAGGCCAATTTACACCAGCTGAAGATTCAGACCCACAGCTGTATTTGTGTAACCTCAATGCTGCACGAACATAGTTTTTCCATTATAAATATCTGTGTATATGATTCATAGAGTACAGTAAGTTTAAGCTACGGCACAGACAATGGGCCCAACTGTCAACCCACTAGAAATTTAGCTAGATGTGTGATGTGACAAATAGCTTTGTATTAATACCAGAGCACCATTTCCAACATACTCACACTGAATGTTCCTACTAAATGCCAGAGTAAGAGATCTGTGTTTTTTTCATGACAGATATCAAGCCTCAGCCATGCACAAAGTAAGGCATGTGATTCCTTTAATGCTGAACAGAGAAGCAATAATTTTATTGTTGAAGGTGGGAAAAAATTACAGATACTGAACATATAAATATGACTAATGATGTCTGGGTGTATTTTATGCATCCACGCATTTGCCTCACTTTTTTGAAATATTGTACCTTTCTGCCGCATGGAGTGACATCAAACACTCAGGCATTCCTGGAAAGGATTTTCTGTTCCTTAAAATGGAAATGGCCTTTCCTGGGCACAGGTCATCTATAGAGAACTGCTTGCTGTCTAAGTGCAAACTAATTCATTGGCTAGATGGGAAACTGAACACTAAAAGAGATAAATAGACCACAGTCTCATGAATGGAAAAAAGTGTAAATTATTAAAAGATCAGAGTGGGTCCTCAGATGAGGGATCTTCCTCTCAGTTTTCAGAATCTGTGAGGCACAATTTCATTCAGTTGAAAATGCGGTACAAATTTGTTGAGTTTGTTATAGGACCTGATTCTATTCCCGGCTTAATGTGTGACATTCCTGTGACTCCAAATAGATGCCATTAAAAACAAAACAGCCACACAGGTATTTACCGCTTTGTATCAGAAGTGTGGCATTTCCCCTACTAAAATCATCTGTGCTTGAGGCCCAGAGACACAGCTATGGTGTAATCATAGGATAAAACTCCCAACATGTCACAATGCCTCGCGGCCGGAGCTGGGATCTCGGCACAGATGGAAAATAAAGGACGTCAGCTTTCCACTGGATTTTGGGGTGTCCAGCAGTCCCTAGCCCATGCCCCGGCTATTTCTTCATCCCATGAATCAACTGGTTCAATGTTTCCCCTTGACACTGGCAAACCTGGCAAATCGGGAGGTTAGACGGTGTCCCTGCCTGGGGACACGTCCTGCACAGCCGGCACCGGGCCTCACTGTGCCCTTGGCAGTGCCCCTGGTTTTACCCCTTGTTGATAAAAACCTTTAAATCCAACTCACCCCTCACAGTGGCTTCTGATTCCCCAGGGCTGAAAGGACTGTAAAAGCTAACAGGGCTAGGTGTGAGGGTGCTTGCCCATTCCCCTGTGCAACGACCGTGAGGGACAGGTTGTGCAGTGGGGCGGCCTGTCAGGAGGCCATGAGCCACCCCGAGCTGGTCCCGGCTATTTCCCACCAGCTCTGGCACTGAGGGGAGAGATCCACCATGCGCCAGAGCCTGACCATTGTGCCAAAATGGCCGTCAGGCAGAGAAGCGCCTGGACACGAGGTGTTGGCGAAAGCAAATGGCAGCTGCTGAGGGCTGGAGACACTCTGTGGGGTCGTCCGTGGGGAAGGGGGCAGGGACACACCCGAGGGATGGTGGACGGCCTGTGCCAGGGCAGGGACACTAAGGAGCAGCAGCAGAAAGAAATTAATCTGGGAATAGCTGTAACAGCAGCAGAAACAAACTCATGCAAATACTATCCCTGACATCCCCCGCTGCCTGTCACCCCACCAGAAGAATTTTGATAGACTGGGTATAAACCACAACAAAAATCAGGGAAATTGAGTCTGGGGAAGAATAGGTGTTTATGGGAGTGTGTCCTTCTTTTTCCTCTCAGTACCCAAATTGAGATCCAAAGTCTTGATTAGCAATACATTGAGTAAAATTCCTCAACTGAAGACTGTTTTGCTTGCCACACCTTTTCAGCACCTGTGGAGGATGTAAGGCATCTGGGATTTCAATGCCAAGTAATATGGAGGCGCCTTGCAATACATGAAGGTTCAAGAAAATATTTCTGAATTAGTTTTGATAACGTGCATGATATTTAAGAAGAAAAGCCAGAGTGACCTGATTTAAAATGACACTGATACTCCTGGAAACGATCCACAGACCATGTTCCTGGTTTCACCTCTTAAACCACCAACAGCTCCTGAGGAGGCAACCACTCAACAGCACACCCACCCTTATGTGTTCCCCCTAAATAGATATGAAGGTTAATTTAAGATATACGTCTAAGACCCCAAGTTCTGCCAAGTGAGGGCCATTTAAAGCATTTCAGAAAGGCCAGGAAGACATTAATTTAGGAATAATCACATAACTACATCTGAAAGATGCTGCACAATAAGTCTGTGAACCTCATGCACAGTTTAATTACATTATTTCCTGACAGTTAGGTTCTTATCGTCTAACCTTCTCGAGGATCAAAGCAATAAATAAAAAAAGCAGCTTTCTTCTCTTTTTCATATGTGCGGGCCTCTTTCTTCTCTTTTTTTAGATGTGTGGGCTTCATTGCCCTTTAAAGCATTTGGGTCTTCTTGTCTTCATTAGTTAAAGCAGAACTTTGTGGTTATAATATGCTATATTAATCCTTAAAAATTAGTTTTCGGTCTGCATTCAGATGCCAAAACACTTTCTCTTGCCATACTGATCAGGGGAGCATTCCTGTGCCTCCCAGCGGTGCCAAGTTGGAGAAGCTGAAACAGCCTCGAAAAGCTCCCTATCAAAATTGGCAAGAAAAATACAGAGGAAATTTGTGCAAATGCAAAAATACTCTATCGGAACATACTGCCTTCAATTATTTTTGGACCCATTCTAGTGTTCATGGAGGAAGCAAGACGAATAGTAACTGCGTATCCAGTGTCGGCAGCAGGAAACTACAAATAGCACAGCACACCATGTTCCCGTTCCAGCAGTGGCAGGCTTCGGAGCCGTTTCCTTACAGTCAGGAGCACACGGACTGTGAGGCGACTGCTGCCAGAGCCTGGAAACGCAGAGCAGGAACCACGCCATCGCTCGGTTAATGTTCTGCCCTCTTGCACTGAAAGGTCACAAGTGTGTTGGATGATCCGGTGTAAATCGGATAGAAAGTGGCCCCAGACCGCTGTAACTATGCTATAGGGCACACTTAGCGTGAAGGAAATGCGCAAGTCTTCCTCATCCCTAGCTGCAGCAGTGGAGCGAGGCACTGTTACTGTTTTTACATTCCCTTCAAAAAGACCAGGTTCAATTCCAAGTGCTGTGGAGGCAACATATTTAGTTGCCTGGGGGGAAAAAAAAAAGAAAAAAAAAAGGTTTCACAGCACGGGGCAGGACGAATCGAAAAAGAAAGATGGAAAGCACCACGATATCTATTTTACACATCGGATCAGGACTCCTACTGCAGGACAGGCTTCCTGTGTCACAGGAGGCAAGGCAGTTAACCCCTGTGGTTTTTAATTCCCAGTTTTTAGCTTTGAACTTTGCATTCTTTGTACTTTCATTTTGCTGCTCCGAAGCCATTCCAGCTCAAATGTAATCAGTCTCTGTCAGATGATTTCCCTTCCCTGATGGACAGCTGTCCACATCTGAAAAATTGGCACCACAAATACCTTCAAAAGATGCTTATGTGCTTTGACTGCGGAGTCTGAACTCGGGTCAAGGAAATGTTACGCAAGGAAGTTTGTACCCTCAGAGCTGTCAAACCAGCTACAGACTCGCTGCAGCAGAAACAGAAGTGTCAATGGTAGGCTCCAAAAGAAGTCCTCCCCCCTCGACCACATGGAAAAAATCGTGGTTGCAACAAGGGTAGGTGACATTCACCACTAGAATAACATCCACCAGGAAGAGGATTTCTGCTATGTATTTGTCTAGTTCCCTGTACTGTTCTGCCCAGCAGGCAAGGCAATCCCACACTTCCTCAAACCAGATGGCAAAACTGGGTTTGTAGCTGCTTTCGGTTGTAGGAGCGGCACAAAGCAGTTGGTGCCTGCTTGCGAATTTGTCCTTTTGTTATCAGATATGTCCCCAAACTTTCTACTGGTGGATGCAGAGCCAGAAAAGCAAATGTTCACAATACTAATGGTACATAGGGGAAGACCCCCTGTGGCCTTGACTGATAAATATGAAAGCAGCAGGACAGAAGCTTGGCACTGTGAAAAAGCTGTGAGCTCCTTCGGAACATCACTAATAATGAAGGCATTTTGATTTTACTATTCAGTTAGCAGAAATGAGCTCTGTTTGTGCTTTGAGGGAAGTTAAAACTTGTAAAATAATCTCCTGGTCTTGCAGAAGTCTGTTCTTTCCTACAGATACCAAGAACAGGACCTTATTAAGCGTGACCACCAGTGGTCAAAGTAATGAACAGTTCCCACAGAGCCCCCTGTGATTACTTCCCACTCTGGCAACTCTTCACTTTAGATTGGGGGCAACAAATTGTGGGTGGCATTAGCAACCTGTCAGAAGCTTAATTCGTATTAAACAGAGTAGATGTCAGCTAGCTACGTCTTCAGTTCAGAGCTATAGCCTGCAAAGACTGCAAGTCCCAGGATGCAGGTTCCTGAACTGAGAGATACAGATTATGCAGGATTCATTCATCTTCCTCTTAAAGATAAGGGGGTTTGTAAGTAATTTATCCTTATAATGCTGAAGAGGATTTACCCTACAATTCTGCAATAATTCTTTTGTGTCCATGACTAGGTGAGGGCGATTGCAGATTTGACACAGTTTAGCTGCCACTCCCAGAGCCTTCCAAAGTGGAAGTGCTGACCCCGCTCCGAAATTTCTTTAGCACACGACGTCTATGCTCACAATATCACAAGGAACTGTCAACACACACTGTGCACAGCCACCCCTTTGTATATCATTTTTTCTGCTTCTAGGCAGACGTTGTTCTTTAATTTGTTTAAAAAAAAAAAAAGAAAAAAAAAAGTCTGAGACCACGTAAACCCAGTAATTAGGGGAATCGATGAGCCTAAGCCCTGTTTTGCTACCACCGAGCTTCAGAAAAAAGATCGGTAAAGATGCATTTAGAACATCATACTGTTTATTCAGCTGCATCAGGACACCTCATAGTGGCTTATCCTTGACAGAGAGCACTGATGTGCTTCAAGACAAAGCAGGAGCAGTACTCCAGTACTCAGTAACAAGAGTTCAATTATTTTAAACTGCAAATAAGAGAAACATGACAGAGAATGCATTTGAATAAACACTGAAAACTAATGAAAGACTGCTGTTACAATAGAGTTATCATTACATGCTTTCAATTCTTACCTCTTTTATTGAAGCCTTCTTTGTTTTAAGATGTGTGAAGTAATTAAATAAAACTGATTAGGCCTGGCATATGTTCATTAGGGGAAATACACACATTTTTAAGAATCGATATACAGTTTCTCCCTTTGATACAAATTTCCTTTGTCCTTGAATTATGCCGTTAGAAAGGCCTTGCACAAAACATCTTAAGTGAAGCAGAATATTCCCAGTAGTATACTACAGCAACCCAGATCATGTGTGGATACAGATCTGAATTCGGCAGGAATGTTTCCATACCCTTACATATCCAAGGGCATTTTTCAACTGCAAATCTGCATTTCTTTGCTGGAAACAGCCAATACACCAGCCAGGTTAAGTAGTTTCCTGTGCTAGGTGCACTTAACCACTGTCTATGCACCCATCTCAGTCTCAATTTCAGCCTCCTTTCCATGTCATCTGTATAATTACCTTTCTGACATTTTAAGATCTGATATTGTAAGATGGGGTCTGCCAATTCAAAAATTTTGAGACCTATCTGCACCCATTCTCTGTGTTCTGCCTGGTATTAGAAATTCTGTGTCAGAGCAAATACTTAATGTTGAACATGGGGCTTGTCCTTTCTGCTGTTTTAGTTTCAGAGTGGGCTTAAGCATAACGGATGGCACAAGATGATGGTCTTCTGTTCATATGGCAGCTTATTTAGACAGACAGCTGACTTTCCTTCCCAGCATTGCCATCCTAAGTCTGATTTTATTAATGGGGAAGAACTGTCATCTAGTGAGAATATCTATACCAAAAAAGGCACCATATGCTAAGGGAAACTTCAGCAGGAGAGAGTAGACACCAGATATGGAAACAAGGTTTCAGGAGAGAACAGACACTATGTGCTCTGTGCAAGAGTCCATATGCATGAGAAAAGACAGAGGAAAAGATGCTAAAGCAACTTAAAATACTTTCACTAAATGTTGCTCTTGAGCAATGTCTATTCCAGATCCATAAATGAAGAGATCTGTGTATTTCTTCTATAGCTTAAAAATAAGAACCAATTGAGTCAGGAACACTTTCAAAGCTTGTTTTTCTTATGTTAGGACCTATTGCAAGCCCTGGCAAACTAGGCTGCCCATAATGTTGCAAATGTGTACTAATATAACTGCAATACTGGGGGGGAGGCACCACCACAGACAGCTGGAAATAAGGTCCCATTTCTGTAAACAGGTGGCAAAGCTGCTAGCCCTGCTATAAGCAAGGCTGGAGCCAGAGACAGCACCTAGAGATGGTGGCCACACAGCTCCTGGATGCAGGGTGCTAACAGCTCACTGAATACTGACCACTGGGCAAAATCAGAGAGACTGTGAGTCTTTCATGATTTCAGTAGAAGCTGAGACTCTCTGCTTTGCAGGACCAGGCCTCTGTCTTTTTAACAGACAGCTCAGGGAGACCTTGACCACCAAAACATAGCCAGGTCAGGGAGTGCGGCTAAAACTAGCCTGAAACTGAGTTGTTTCACCTGATGAAGAGAAAAGCAGCTGCTTCGGGCTGAGAGGGGTAGGTACCAACAACAGATTGAGCCCTTTTGATCTCTGAGAACTCTTCTTCTGGGACTACGCGTAAGGGATTTCATTTCTGCTAAGCAGTAAATTCTTGGTCATTCTTCTTATACAGCTCTCTGCAAACACATGCGTGTTCGGAAACACAGACCGCAGTTCAGTGCCTTTCCCACCCACTATCTGTGCCCCAAGGCCCCTGTCCTTTGTCTGCACAGACATTTGGAATGGGCTAAGGATGTAAGTAACATGCTTAAACGAGCCTCACTTAGACCCTCAGTCAAATGTCTCTGCACAAGACACCAAACTTATTGACTCCCTTCATTGTGGAAGTCTTACAGAGCTTACCTCAGTTCTAACAACACCCCTGCGATCAAAATCTCCAGGAAAGCTCCTTACTGTGATGCTCACTTACTGTGCTGTTGTGATATGCCATGCCAAATCCAGGGCATGCTGAGTTCTGTACACCAATGCGGTGTTCGTGTAACTTAAATGAAATTCAAATCCCATGCAAAAATCCATGTCTAATCTGTGCTTATTATGCCTGTATGATTATTACTGTTAACTGTTAAATACCATTCATTCAGTAACAAATCCTTTCACAGTGAAACAGCACAAGGGGCATATCTACTTATCCTCAGTGCAAGAAACTAAGGATGTGCTCTCATTATTAATCCTGATTCTGGTTCTTTCCCCTCTTAATATGCTTCCTGCCTCCTCTGAAGTCCTAATTAACAGCCTCCCCAGAACTCATTCGCTTTGTATTCATTTCACACATGACAGCTCCCTCCGTAAGTTTCTCACTACTTTCCTCACAGGTTTCCCAGTCTCACTCGCTGGGACACATCCCCCTTACAGTAATTTGTAAGCCAACAATTCACACAAAATCTTGGAGGCAATTGTATATGTGGCACATAGAACAGATCAAAGAAATCTAGCGCTTCCAGCAGTGAAATAAGAGCAGGGAAATGGTCCTTCACTAAGTGGATTTTATCTCAGTCAGAGAAGCCTGTCCCAGGTGCTATATCTTTTGGAATTACACAAATCCTTAAGGGTTAATATGACATGTTGTAAATGGGAAAACTCTATCATCTGCTTATGTATCACTTCCAGGGTCTTCTGATACTGCTGGAAGCAGAAAATTTAGAGGTGACAGGAAATGAAGAAGGAAGTGAAGATGTTGCTGATCTTTTTAATCTCTCTTGTGCTGCTTTTCCAGAAAGCCAGCTAAGACGCATTTCTAGTAAATGTTTCCCCACACAGCATCACTTGACTAGAGGAGCAGCTACAATTGCTCTTCTTAATGGACTGTAATAAAATAAACTGCCTCCTATTAGCAAGAAGGATCATATAATCAGATTTGTAATGCATTTTATTACAGAACATACAGCATCAGAATTTTTAAGTGCAGTATAAGGGGAAGTAATGTGTGAAACGGTTAAAGTGGATATGTTATACAATCACAAATGCGCTGATAGTTTCCCCTCTCTCAAACATCAAGATATCAGTGTTTCTTTCTTAAAGCCATCTTTTCCCCCCTAAACTACAGCATAAATGTCTGCATTTTGCATTCTGTTATTCCATCAAAGTCATCCTGCTTCTTTTTGGACAAAGAGTACCTTGCGGAGCATTCCTTCCTTCTGAGCAACATGAACCTTTGACAGGTGTAACACTCCACTAATAGCATGAGCATGGTTCACATACTCAGACTGCATACTTCTTGGATAATCCTCTCTCCCATTGACTTTGCTGTGGAGCTAGAGCTTCTCTGCATTTTTCTAGACTAACTCTGTATGGTTTAAGTTACATTCTAAATCAGGAACTTCTAAATTTCATCTGGCATTTCAGAATAAGTGTTAATGGGCATATTGTGCTTCTGCTGAAAATCAGTAGGAGTCTTCCCAATACTTTCATTAGGAATGGGAATACAATGCTGGACAGAAGACTAGTACAGCTCGTATATCTGTGATTTTCACATCCTGATCACTCTTGCACTCCTGTCATTCCTGGCTGGTCACACCACCTGGGAAATGGGAGCAACAGCTGCTGTGGGGTGGGAGCTGCGGGCAATGTCCTTCACTCACTCTCATTGCAGCCACCCGCAGAGCAGCAGTACCCCGGCAGCCACCAGCAGCCAGCACAGCTTCCCGTAGCCTGCTCCATGGGGAAAATCATGGGCAGAGCTGTGTTTTTCAAAGAGAAGCTTTAGTATGGATGAGGCAGATGATTTTTACTGCAAGCCTGCTACTTCACTGCTCCTTGAAGACTAGATGTGGCCTGTGGTTTGCCACTAGACTTCCTATGAAGCTGGCCCTGTCCAAATAAAATGTTTCTCCCACCGCAAACTTCCAGTGAAATCCACTCGTGGCATTTTCTAACTACCATTGTCATCTTCTGAAGTTTGCCTTTGTGTAGTGGACTCTTGTGGAAAGTCAGGAAGGAGAAGGGGAGGTGAGGACAGAGAGAACATGCAAAGTCTCCTCTGCCTCCTGTTAGAGGCTGACCCCAATGATACTACAGCAGCAGGCTCTTTCTTTGCTCTGGTGTTACAAGTTTACAGTAGAGATCCTTGGTTCATTCCAGCTGATGACTATATTGTTTATATGTAATGAGGACAACGTTGATTACATCACGATAGCTGTTTTTCATTCACATACATGCCGGGGTAGTAAAAGTGATATGGAACCCACCCAGACTGATGGGGAAATTCCTACAAAAGTAAAATGCCACTTACAAATGATTTCCAGAAAAGCTGGAAAGTGCAGCATGTAAGGCTAATTTTTTGTCTTTTTTGGTATTTATTCAAGTGCAAAACATGTGGACTCTTGCCTCAATTCTTCTCCCTGTCCAGATTTCAACCATCCAATTAACATTTTTCAGCTAGTTCTAATACTTGGATCTACGCTGATTGTGGGTTTTCTGTTTTAAACAATACTCAGTTTAGACTGGACTACATTTTTTCATGTTACTTATGACTAAAAATATTTTCCCTGGTACCCAGTAAAAACACAGTGAAGCCTCAGTTCTAGTTTTAAAATTATATATGTACGTACATGCATATGTATCAGTTGGTGAGGAACAAGCCTGTTGAACAGTGAGGGTCAGGGGTACACCAGCAGCTGAAATGTGTTATTTATCAGCAGATCATTACAGTCAGCACTGCGCAGCATGTGAGCTTCCTCACACGGCTCTGCCAAGGCTCCCCATGTGGCTGACCTGCCTGCTGACTTGAGCTTCAAGCAGCTTCCAGTCTCCATCTGGGGATTCAATCTCACTGCACTGCTTGCGCCTGTGTGATGGCCCAACTTTTCCTCTCCCTTAGCCCCAGCAAAGGAAAATAAAACCCTAAAGGCCTGACTTGCAGATGAAGTTTCTCCATGGACAGCTCTGCTCTCTCCCACTGATTCGAGTGGGAGAAGACCAGGGTGTGACTGTCACCCCCTCTTGTTTGACAATAATAGGAGTTGCTCAGCACACAACTATACAGACCTTCTGTAAACTGTAATACCTGTAATTTGAATAATTTGTATGTACAGCCAGCAACTGTCATTTATAAATGTTACAATAGAGGGGATCTATAGCAGGGAAAAAAGTGAATTGATTTGATTTGAATATCTGGGGTATTTTAATACTAAGGGGTTCAAAAATTAACCTACCTTAAAATACTGTGGTTTTCCTTTTTATGTCCCATTTTTTGTCTATCCCATCTTCAAGAACTTTCCAGCCAATGAGGACATCTGAAATTTTTAAAATCAGAGGTGTCCAGAAAATGGAAAGTCCTTGTCCATTTTCTCCTTATTAGAACAGGTTTCCTAAAATATCACCCAATGGGTACACAGAGATATTTTAAAAGGCCCTAAAACATTATTTATATTCAGAGATTTATGTTTGAGTTTGAGCTTTCACGGGGTATTAGAGTTGTCATTTGATTAGCACCAAATGACTTATGCAGGTTAGAGGGAAAGAGATGTGCCTTGCCCCAGGAGATGAAGACCATCCTGGCTCTGCTGCCGTACCTAATTGTAGAGGATAGGGTTCAACAGAGCAAATGGAGGTAACAGGAAATTTTAAAATTCAATACACAGACACACTGTGGTGGATATTTCTACAGTGGAGACAGCACTCAGACTGGATTTAGCTCTGAACATTTTATGAGACACCTACTTTCCAGTCTGAGATGGTCAGACTCCTTCAAAGAGATCTGCAAAAGGCAGCTAAGGAGAATAAGCACATCAATATTTTACATCAGTCTACGTGTGTGAAATGTGAAGCACAAGGGTCTGCAACCTTCCCTGGAAGAATTTTAGGGAGTCATAAACCGAAAAAATTAAAAACACTGATTTGAGAATATAAAACAACAACTTATTTTCTATTCTTTGCGAAAATGTAGTAGTCAAGGAAAGGCAATCAGAGCTACTCAGAGAAGCCAAACCAAGACGGTGTGTTTAGTTAATGTGAGGAAGATTAATAAAAGATATCAAGAACATCAAAATGCCAGTGTTTTCCATCAGGAGTCACTCAAGACAGCCTGTGTTCAAAAGGCAAGACTCACACTCTCACTGTTTCTTCCGTCATCTCTAAAGTTTTGTTTATCTGCTGACTTGACTAAACCTTCCACTTAACAATCTCCAAATAACACATGCACAGAACTTGGCTGTCACAATGCTCAGACTTCTATGCCTGTCCAGGAGACAGAAAGGAAAAATACATTGGACACTTCCTTCAACACTACGGAATGGTGCTTGGCAACAAGAACTTCACAGACACTGACTTAATCTGAGAGTTTTTCAGCTGACAACATTCATAATAATAATAATTTACTAAATAATAATCATTTGCTAATAATATTAGCAAATAATAATCATAAGTAAAAATTAAAAATTCTGTTAGCAATCAGTGGTCATCTGAATAATCTCAAAGAAACTGAAAATCCAAACTGCAGCACTGACTGAAATGCAGCCACTGCTGGGAAGAACAGCAGTGAGTGATCTCTTTATAGCATGTGACACACAAGGAAAAGGGAGAAGAAGAAATTGTAGCATTTGGAAGAAAAACTCTGCTCTTACGCATTCTTGAGTGATTTTGCAGTGACTCTCATTTCAGAGGGACTCATCTGAATGCAAGGTTTTCCCAATAGGAGGACTGATTATACAATGATGGAGCCTTTTCAGTCCTAGCATCCGTAGAGAGATTTAGCACATGCATTGAAAACCAATACCTTGTGTCTTGCTTTGCACTGCTGAAGTCTGTATTAGTTTCAGCAATGTGCTTCTCCCTGATGTTTTTAAAATAATATGAAATTGCAGCTGATTAAAAAAAAAATCTTCAATGGGATCCCTTTGCAGATGAAGTCTGCTTTTCTGCTACTATCCCTCCTGGATCCAGGGAGACACATTAGTAAAACAACTGGATCATACATTAAGTGGAGAAGATTCAGAGATTGGTGCTTTTGATGGATTTACAGACTAGATAAACATGAGTCCAAGAGCTCAGTACATTCCACTGAATGTACCTGCAAATTTAAATTTGCAGTGAAAACTTCTCACAAAACCACCTAACAAGATGTCAAGCATTTCTGCATTAAGACAGTGAGACTGCCAAGACCCTAGCTCAACATGGTTTGCTAAAATAAATTCACCAAAATCAGTGCCTGTATATGCTTCCAGAGGCAAACAGCAGATGAATACTAGAAGTAGGAAGAAGCCTGCTTTATTGTGTATTACCGAAATTTGTAGGTAGTGTTGTGTATGAGACCTAGCTAGGGAACTCTGGGTGGTTTTTAGTCAGTCTTTTCAACATGACAACCTGCTATGCTCTGCTTGCAGGGAACTTCCCTATCTACTACAGGTTTCTGAATGAGCATCTTCTGAAGAGGCAGGGAAGTGGCATGTAACTCCACAGTGGTACTTCACACCTGTGAAACTACAGCTTCCTAAAGTCATGTTAGTTACCCATGCTTCTGCTGCTCTAAACACATTTGTACAAGGTATTTCACTCCAAGATGTCCTTTGTGCTTTTCAGACTGATATGCTACATTACAAATGTCTAAGATATATGGAGTTGCAATGCAATCTCTATGGAAAAATTTAATGTTAAATATTTCTCGAATAAAGTCTTGTGCTGGTGAACAGGAATCTTGGCCACTGACTCAATGTCAGCTGTGAATTCAAATACCATCCTTACGTACTTCTGAATACAAACCAGCCACACTGAGTCTAGCACGCTGCTGTCATTTCAGAATACTTTCTCTTGGTCTGTTTAGATGTTTAACCTAAACACAGTCTCAGATCTCATGCTGTGGGAACTAAGCAGACATATCCTTTGCACAAAATTCCATTACTAAAGATTTTACCAGTTGCAAATCCTGTTGCAATTTCTTAGGGAAAGGTAACTATAAATGTGGTTTGAGATAATAATTAGGAGGATTTAACCAAAATTTACAAATTTCCCACAGACTCAAAAGAAGTGCAAACAATAATCATAGTGAATAAAACCCTAAAATCATTCATCTTTAGGTGCTGTGACGTAAATATATTCACAACCTTAGTAAAAGAAACTTGAAACAAAAGCCTGATTCTTGTGCTAATGTCTACCAAATGTACCCACTGTGGCACAAAAAAGCAGATTAACTTTCATCAAAGTAACACAGACAAGTTATTCTTGGATATCATTGTGCCTGCTACATCCAACGATTAGTTCAGTGAATTCGGTTTACAAGTCACATAAAGTACTTCTGCTAGCAACATGAGGTTTACACCTGTGATGAATACCTCATGTTGCTAATTATAAAAAAAAGGTCACAGTGTCCTTGCGATAAAGTCTTGGTTAAACTATGAAAGGAACAGATTATTCCCTACCTTCTCAGCATCTTGCTCAAAAAGTCGGAGTTGAAAGCACTGATCCAGTTTCAACTTGCGGACATGCCACATCTGATGCAAGTGTTGGCGGGTAGAATGCAGCTTGTCTAAAAGGCTGGTGATCTTTGGCACAAGACTTTGAAAATCTGCACTTCCAGGAATACAGTTCCTACCAGAAAAACCATCACTGCATCTTATGCATTGCAATAGCCTCTGACCCTCACGATCCAGTTCTTCCACCGGAGCTTTAATCACTTTTTTCTTAAGCTGCGTGTGCTCATCAATCAGCCTTCTTGAGCCCTCAACGTCAACTGGAAACTCCTTCCTAGCCAACATTTCCTGGAGATCCTCCAGCCTCGATAATAAATGGATGGCACTGTTGAAAAACTCTTCCAAGGAGACGCGCAACTCTATCCATTCATCGTGGTTGTAATCCAAGGATCCTTCGAACTCATCTGTCAGTTGAGAAGGATCTACGAGCTTTGCCAGGCCTTCAACAGATACCATACTTGTCTAAGGAAGGGAAAATGACAGCATTTGAGTCAGTGAATGTCTAACCAGAAATAACAGTGCAATCCATAAACAGCATGCAGGGATTATATTCCTCACCGATACCTAATTCAAGGAACTTTGTAAAATATGCTGAGGACTATGTTAAATTTTGATGAATTAATTGGATTGAAAACTTTTCAATTAATGACACTGATCTATCTCTTTATTAAAAGATATGATATTCACTGGAATAATGTCTATCTTCTTCAGCTGGTCTGACTACAAAAAACATGTATTAAGAATACTTCTGCCATAGATTACTTTAACCCAGTTGGACACTGAAGACTCTTTAGTGCAGCTGTTGGATATCTGGACAAGAGTGCTCCCTAGACAGCCATATGGTAATGCAGGGATTCTGCTACTTGTGTTACACTCTGGCTGGTGGCTACACAACAGCAGAAGTTTCAGACATATGAACTGAAGTAGGTATGGTGACCTGCCAAAACTATTTTGCCACCTGCAGATCTCTTCTGTATTGTAATTTCTAATGTAATTAACCAAAATCAATGTAAAAGTGAAATGTCATTGGAGTATTAACAATTAGAATTTATTGCTAATAGAAAGTACTGCTGATGAGTCATACACAATCAATGAGAGATCGTTTTAATTCATTCAGACTCAGTAATCAGTGATAGAGAAATGCACTGGATGCCTGGAAAGCAGATTACAGTTTAAGGATACAACAACTGATGGCTGTTCCCATTTATTTTACACCAATTATTTTTTCTGAAATATGAGCATGGGGTTTCATATGTTGCTAGAGATGTCATGTTAACACCCAAGCTGGCAGCCTTTAAAGGCTTGTGATGTTCAGCAGTGACTGCACATCTATCCCCTAAAGATCAGGCCTCTAAAGAATGTCAGAGTTTGTGCTCTTCAGAAGTGGAGGTACCCAATAATCGCAGCAATCTTGTAAAAGTCATCTACAAAGAATAATACCTCAAGTCCTATCCATTATCCTGAATTATGTCCAAATAGCAGGCTGCCCACTGGTTTAAAGTTAACAATAGGCTTTTCTTCCAATTTGTATCCATCTAAAAATACCAGGCATTCTGCAATGTATTAGAATTGGGATTATATTGAATTTATGCTCAGGAGAAAGATTATTTCAAAACAATCCTTGCTTTGGGGAAGGTGGAGGGCAGAGGGAAGAGACAACAAACAATGGGAAGGTAAGCATGTAGCTTCAGGGGGATTTCAAATTTCTAAACCTCTTGACCTGGACACTGACCCCTTGAAGATAATTCAATTTAGAGTTTAACTGCCTGTCAAGGAAAAACCTCTTCACGGCCAATAGCTGGGCATTCCCCCTGCAGTGAGTCAAGATAATGTAAGCACTGCTCTTATCACAAACAGAATTTGACATGATGATACAGCAGAAAGGCTTTTAATTTCACAAATTCTGTGGCAAATTTCTTTATTCAGACGTACTTCTTTAAGGAGTTCTTGAAACTCTCATGAAAACAAACTCAGTTAGGCAGATCAGTGGTGAGATAATGTAACTGTCTCTCAGGCATCACCTGTCTTTCTTTCAGAGATCACTTTAAAAAGCACTGCCCACTACTTAAACTGTGCCAGCAAGCGAAAGAATATCATCTTGAAGGCACCTCTGAATTAATGCGAACTAAGCTGCCTGGCCCATTCCTCAAAGTGACAGAAAGGTTTGGAGTCCACACAAGTCCACCAACCCTTTTTTTTCCTCTTTTCTTTGTGTGATGATCTGCAGGCATGCTTCAGTCTCTGGAATGTGACACAGACTCATTCTGCTGGAGTTGTGAAAATCCAGACCATCAGCCTCCGCTATGGGTCATACACTGCCCTGGCACATGCATAATGCTTGCATTAAGCTCAAAAGCAGAATCTGGCCTTAAAACTGACACTGGTTACCGCTGAGTTTGTAGATGGGGTGAAGCAACAGAGACTTCCATTGCCTTCCACTGCAGTATGTTCCTGCCAAGGACCTCATGTTTGATGACAGCTGTGGGAAATCACCAGGATGGTTCAGTGCAGAGAGGGTACCTCTGTGTTGTCCCACATAAATCAAATAAATGTGACTCATGTTAACCTGTGATGCTTATTTGATATTCACAGTTCTTCTCACAAGTGGGCCTGAGCTGCCCCAGAGCCTGAGCCTACCGATAAGCAGCAGCATCCACAAGAACACTTTAAAACAGCAGTTCTTGGATTGTGGTACGTGTATATTGCAGGGGGTCTACTGTACAGTAGACCACAGCCTAAGAAATCTTTTTAAAATCACGGAATTAAAGGTCTCATCAGTTCTGAATGTCTGCAGGTGGTCCAAGAGACAGCAAAAGCACTGATTCTCCTCCTCCGGTCCAAAAATTTGTGAACGGTTACAGAAACCCATGTGAACAGCCCAGCAGACAGACCAAGGCTCAAAGGCGCACACACAAAATGAAAATACCCTTAATGCGTACCCGCATGTATAGCAAGTGAGTGCAGAGCTTTTAACACAATGCAGACTCAGAACTGCAGCTATGAAGAATAGCTTGACCACAGTTTACTCTTCGCTATAATCACACCAAATCCACACAATATAAAATATGTCAAGCGCCTAGAAAGTATTAATTAATTTTAAAAACAAACAAATGTTCTAAAAATATATATTTGAACTCTGTTACTTTACTTACAGGTTTTGAACTTTGGGAAGATATTGCTTTTGTTTACTAAAGCACTGGGGGATTGAAATTCAGTGTTGGATATACATGCATAAACTGCCTTTACTTGGGCTGCTACAGGACTACCCCTTAGTGCCCATATATATTGTAACCAGAGGCTCCCCATCCCAAAAAGCTACTCCATTGCTAGTCTGCACAGGCTCCCTCCCGCTCCATGTTCTTCTGTATCCCTACATCTCCTTTCTCCTTCCCACTGCCCTGGTCCCTCTCATTCCCCACAGGCAGCACTGCCAGTCTCCTTGCACTGTAATGGCAGCCACTTTTGCCAAGAGCGGTGATTTCAGTAAGTGTGAAGAATCTCTGGAGGTGACATAAACCTATACTGAAGGCAGCCTTGCTTTCAAAGGTGCATAAGGGATAACAACTAGAAGTTATTTTGGTGGCTGAGTCCTCATAGATAGCCAAAGAAGGTAAAGACCCATTTAAGCAAAGCAAAGTTTATGACTTGACAGCTTTTTGTGAGACAGCGCGGAAAAAATGTACAAATACTTAAGTTTGTTAATGCTTAACACCAACCTAGTTCCCCATCGCAATTCAAGAGTGCTTTTAAGAAGAAGTTGAAAATAAGGACACATTCATATGGCACTGAACTCAACAGATCTTAAATAGACATAAATGTAGTCTTCCATTGCAGTCAACATTAAGAACAATAGCCAAATTGTCTTCTGTGTTCCAGAGATGCAAAATCTGAGTGTCTGTCTGCAATTAATTGTTTGTTAGTAAGAGAGCCAAGGACAGAATTGTTTCCCAGCAAATTAAAAAAAAGCAACACATGATTAAGGGCTGGGCAAGATTTATGTATGAGCAATTTATGCACCTGAACTTCGCTTCTCTTTGGTTAAGCAGCTGAAATTCACAGAAAACTAACGTGCACTAAGACAACACAGCTTGTTTGTCTTCACCAATGACAAAGCTAGTAATATTCCCTTTAATTATGTAGTAGTTGTAAATCGGTTACTTCTCAAAGAACCTGCCTGAGGCACCTTATCCTTAACATGAGTTGTTAATGTTACCCAATAACTGTAAATCTGAATTAAATTAAAGCAGTGACAATATATAGATAAATTTAGTATAAATGTATTTATTAAAAATAAAAGCCACCACCTAAAGTTGGGTAGAGGTCAACTAATAAATCCATTTAGAGAACTTTGGTTTTAGTATATTGACTGATTTGATGAGTTTTTTTCTAAGAGAAATGAAGGAAAGACTGAATGCAAGACCACCGGAAATAAATATCCCCCCAAAATGCACCAAAGTGAACTATGCATGCGAACCTCTGAGATGAAACGTACATCCCGTTCCACTAGCTGCTCAGAAAGCAACCTGATGCCAGAGCATCAGCCCACTCCTGGAAACAGTCCTCAGATGTGTTTTTATCTCTCAATCCCAGGGCTTGGAAATATTTTTTTGACCTGAAGAAAATTTCTTATCAGAGATAATGCTTTACCATACATCTCTCACGTGGTGCTCACCTCAAAGATGAACTTGGAACTGCCGAAGTTCGTTTTCTGCTTCTGCCAGAAATTATCAGGTTTTATAATAAGGGCAACATGAATCTCAGCAGGAAAGGCTTCTTGAAGGGTCTTTAGGAGAGGCTTGATCAAGTCCCATTTGGATCCCCGCATATCAATAATAACAGTGAATCCTCTTTTACAAACATCTTCGCTGTAGGAATAAAAGTATGTCAAGATCATCAATATTGTGGATAGTCACACTAAGACTTAACTTTTGTTGCTAGTGTTCAGTGCTTCAGAGCAAAGAAAGGAATTATATGCTTAAAAATAAAAGGCAAAACATAGTACAGCATAAAGACTATATGAAAGGCTATATTAATTTTAGCATGATCTAATTTACATGAAATTCAAGTGCATGTATTACAGTTTAATCTCTAATTTCCCAAATACATGTAATTCAAATTTTCTCTGAAAACATATACATATTCACACAATTGAAAACAGAATCAAATATATCTGTATAGATGGTATTTATGCATACCTACAACGAGTTCTCCTTTCAACATATTGAATTCAATCCTCAGCCAAAGATAACAAGCAGGGTCACAGAATCACAGAATCACAGAATCTTCGGGGTTGGAAGCTACCTCTGTGGGTCATCTAGTCCAACCCCCCTGCCCAAGCAGGGTCATCTACAGCAGGCTGCACAGGACCTTGTCCAGGCGGGTCTTGAATATCTCCAGAGAAGGAGACTCCACAACCTCCCTGGGCAGCCTGTTCCAGGGCTCCGTCA
>Ga0065711_1003245_pt1 | contig 28981 bp, 16 predicted proteins | sample Hoacrofraction12_FD_59098 | JGI IMG/M metagenome (GOLD analysis project Ga0065711, IMG submission 59098) | Hoatzin crop microbial communities from Cojedes, Venezuela - Epithelial fraction 12 v2 (version 2) | ecosystem: Host-associated > Birds > Digestive system > Esophagus > Crop | place... | reverse complement strand
CCTTTCCCTTCCCTTCCCTTCCCTTCCCTTCCCTTCCCTTCCTTTCTCCAGCTACCTAGAAAAATCTCCAACTATTTCTTGGAATCTTGCTAAATTTTCAGGACAGCGATTAATCAGATTGAGGTAGCCTTGTGAGCAGATCACATGAGCCAGGCAGGAATACGCAGTCATCTGACGTTGCAGACACAACTACACAAACACACAGACTACCATTTAGCCAAACCACACGGATGACCAGCCCCAAAAGATGAACATTTTCTGTGTTCCCTTTTCTAGAGCTCTTCCAAAGACTCCTGGACACAGGTTCAGCTTTTGCTGTCAGAAGTTCTGTATAGATTGTGAACCTCAGAAAGAATGAATAGGCTGGTTTTTTGAAAGTGAACCAGTCAGACTTTTATCAAGCAAGCCAATTAAATACATGCTTAATATAAGTTGATGCGTACTTCTAATGATTAAACTCCAGTTTATTATTAAAACAAGATTCTGACAGTGATTTGTTTTTTCCAGAGCCATTTTCCTAAGAAACAGCCTCTGCAATAAAGATTACCTTTTTTTCCTTCCTACCAAATACTTCAGGTATTTTCTCTTTCTCTTTCTGTGCTTCAGTTCATCCATGTAGAGTAGCAATTTTTGGCATATCAAGCACATTAGATAATTATATGTCAGCTGAGAAACTCTCAGCTTCTTGTCACTAGTCTATAAAGCTCTCTGTAATGTTGTAATACAGTATCACTGATATCTCAATGAGATAACACGTTAAGTGTCTACTGGCTATATAATTTGAACCAAAAGTTAACAAAGAGAACTGATCTTTCAGTAAACATATAGTATATTTTTGTCATCTCTTCCTGATAGTGGTTTTGATTAGCAGATTTAGATGTGGTGTTATCCTTTGACTGCTCTTGCAGCGTACTCACAAGACAGCGAGCTCCTTCATAATTCCTCAGACAGAGGGTGGAGAGGAATTTCCAAAGTACCTTCAGATCAAAGATTGTTCCCTGTAAATGGTGGTGGTTACTGGCATTACAAATTCACGCAGATATTTTATTCTTCCTTATTCTAAACATCCTTTCACTTCTCTCTCCCCTACGTGGATTCCCATTAGGTTGGAAGCACAATTTTGAGCAATCAAGAGTCAGTGTGATAACCTTAGATTGCTCATTAAGGACCAGATTGTGAATGAGAGGTAGATGACAGAGGTCTATGAAATCAGAGGCATGAAAATTGAGGGTAATTGTTCTCTGTCTCTTCAAAAAGAAGAGCAAGGGGACACCAAATGAAAAACAGAGGAGACAGGTTCAAAACAAACAAAGGGAAATTATTCTTCATACAATGTATAATGAAGCCATGGAACTCTTTGCCACAGGATGTTGTGGATGTTATAAATTTACATGGGTTCAAAAAGGACTCAACAATTTCAGGAAAGAAAAACTCTTCAAGAGCTATTAAATACAAAGACATTACCTCTGGCTCCGGAAGATGCTGAAATGCAAATCTCAAGATGTAGGGAGAATATTTTGAGGAAGTCTCACTTTGCTATTTTACTTTTCCCCAAGCATGTACTCATTGTTTGTCCCTGTCAGGAAGAAGCAGATGTGTTAGATGGATCCTTGTATAGCTGGTGCAATTCTTTTTATGTCCTTATTTCATACAACTGTCTCATTCGGGGAGCAGATCAAGCGATGGCCACTGGTAGACCTAGCTGTCACTTCTTAATACTCTTTCTCCAACTTAGAGCAGTAATCTGAAAATTGGGTGCATTGCTAAGTATTTTTATTTTGAGGCAGTTTAGTTTCTCAATTTTCTGCCTGGAAGCTAGATAAAATAGAAGCTTGCTGGCTGCCTTGGAGAGAGGAGAGTGCAGTGGCCTCTCAGAGGCGTCCCTCTTCCTTGTGCTCCAGTTGATGATACAGGTAGGCTTGTGTGAATAAGTGTAGTACCTCTCTCAGCTCTTTACCTCTCTGTACAAATGGGCTGTCCAAATAACAACCCCAGTCTGAAATATTTAGTGATTCGGAAGTAGAAACACACATCATTTGGGATGCGTGGCTATGTGAAAATTGGCTCGGAAATTCCCCAAGTTTTTTTATTGCTGTTACTTCTGGCACTTGGCAAGCCTACCAAAAACTAAAAGTTTGTCTGGTAATGAGGAAAAGTGAAGAAAAGTCAGGGAAAATTGCCTCCATCCTGCAAAGCACTGCCTGGTGCTCTCTCTGATAACTTTTCCATTTGAATAAGTCTTGGAGGGAAAAATACTCTCCCTCACTCCTACCAATTCCTAGTAGCTGGGTTTGAAGAGAGTTAATGCAGGGAACAAGTCCTGTCCTGCACTAGAGCAGTCCTGCATCTGCACAGGCTAAAAGCCTTTTTAGCCAACCCCTTGGTCCCGCAGGCTTACTCATTTTTGTGGGCTAAACTAACACTTTGGTGGTAGGGAGTCAGAGAGCTCCTGCAAAATTAAGTCTGGCTGAGTGATGTACACACTCCTGCCATGGGATCTCATAGCTCAAGAGGAAGCTTAGCTTCAAGCCTGTTGCAGGTATCCCAAACTGGTCACCCCAAAAGTGTGGAGGCACTCAAAAATGAAAATCTCCACTGCAGGATTTAACCTGGGGTTTCAAAATCCACTCCCCTCCCTTCCCAGCAGTCCTAAAAAGCCTTTTGGGCAAGGAAGGCAACTATTCAGGCTCCACGGGTATTCTTATTTGAAGGCCTGTTTTGTATTCAGAGTTGGCTGTTCCTTGGGTTCACCTAGGTATTTTAGCACATGCATGCCTGGGTGTATACTGAATGTGCCTAATAGCTGCAGTAGGTGGAGCAGAAGGAAGCTGTTCTCCAAATGATGGGAACTCCTGGAGGGAGTTGTCTTGCCACTGGCATGCTGTCAGCATGCCAATAAATAAGAAAGTTGAGATGATCAGAGGCAGCTATCTAAACAAAACAGGGTGAAAACTCCCAGCTTGCCTGTTTATCAGGCATAGGAAACTCATTCAGTGGCCATCCAGCTTCTTCCCATGGTTTGGGTCTGGTATTCTGCAAAACATGAAACAGCCAGAAAGTATCTCTGTGCCCCAAAAAATGCCCTTTGGCTCTCGTCCTTTCTGTCATGCTTTTCCTGCTACCAAACACCATTCAGAGGATTGTTAGCAGGAAACATGAAAAGAAAGGTGATTCAAAGGCATCACAAGCTCTTTGCGTGTAGGTTTGCAAGAATCGAAATCAGCCACTGGGCAGCACTATCCCAATTCTGGAACAGAGAGGCTGGTTTCTTACAGTGTTGCAAATCACTGACAAAGTCATTGACGTTTTGCTTCTCTAGGCACAAACCTAGATCTCAATGTCTGTGAGGAAATCAGCATCTAGAGGCATGAAGGTATAGAAATCATTCAGTTATCTTCTCAGCAAAACCTGCTCTGGGCAGGTAATCTCAACAGTTGACTGATTAAATGTATAGCTGGTCTAGGAATGACCCCAGTTTAAAACCTAAGTATTCCTAATGGGCAGTGATGGAGTTAAACCTAGGTTTTTCACCTCCTGAGAAAATAGCACAGCTAGAAATGAAGAGATTACTCTGGTCATCAGTATCTTCTGTGCTCCACCTTTGGACAAAAGGTCCAAACAAAACTCAGTAACTTTGTATTTTTAATTTTGATCCATTCAAGTGGGAGACACAGATCTCTTCCAGTAAGACTCTGAAGATCTGAAAAAGAGTCTTCAAGATACCAAGTGAGTGTTTCAACTGATTTCAACTGCCTGTTGGAGACGTAGTTCAGGGACTGACAAGTAGGCCGTAAAACCAGAATGAAAGAGCGTATCTGCTTCCACTCTGGACTTGGGCACCTGGCTTCCTAAGAAGAAAAGAACACAAAGCCTCACACCTATCCTTGGCTTTTCTGCTATCAGACTGGGCTTGTACCTTGTGCTCATACATAGTAAACCCTTTCAGAAGTGCTTGGTGCCTGAGGTAGCACATAAGAAGCTTACTTGCCTAAATTGGACAACTCAGTATCAACAAAGCTCCTAAGAATTAGAAGCTACTCAATTCAGTGCTGTGATATGTAAGTCCTTTGGTAGATATGAATCTTTGATACTACACAAGTGACAGAAGAGCTAGAATAGATTAGAATAGAACAGAACAGGAGCTTTAATCCTTATTCATTGGTATCCAGGATCTTTAGTATCTGTAGCCTTTCTGAATCAGTTTAGTCTATTTAGCACAACTCAGATACATTTCATCTGCTAAAGCTGGCAACCTTTTTGTTCCTCGGACATGCTGTTTATTATCTTTTACAGATGAGAGCTCTGCTGTCTGTCTGTCTCTGTCCCTCTCTCCCCCCCCCAACTGACACTCAGATCTTCCCAGAAACGGGTTGAATCGAATGCATTCAGTATCTCCTCCTCTTAAGATTATTAAATATGCCTAACGAAGTACCATAAACACAGTCATAAGCCTTCTATGTTCAACTACTAACCCTCAAAGCTATGTGCCAATGACAGATGTTCTGTAAATAAACTACGCTTGCCCTGGTTAGTATTTCCAGACTCATCACAAAGAAGCTGAGATTTATATTCAGCAGTTACTTTGCAAAAAAAAACAAACCAAAAAAAATGCCCAACAACAAACTCCACCTAAAGTATCTTCAGCTTCACCAGATTTCAACAAAAAACTGTTAAAGCTCCTCAGTGATTTCTGGGGTGGGAAGAATAGCTTGCATTGCAAATCTAAAGACAACTTCATCTGGACATTCTGGATGTGTACTTCAAAACAGGAGGCAAAAGGGTGGTCTAAGGGACAAAGGAGAGAGTGTCCAAACCCAGTTGACCTAGCTCTGCTGAGAACCAGAATAGAGCTGGTGTTAATGTGGTCGTAGAGTTTGCAGGACCCCAGACTGTATTGCTGCTGTCAAACACACTATCCTACACAGGCATATCAGTTATTTTTTAGGTGTCTTTAGTGCTGTATCAGTACAACATGTCTGAACGTATCTTGTCAACTTTGAAAAAATTCTTAGCAACAAAGGATTATAGGGGTTAGAAGTGCACTGTATAAATACATGGAGGGATAATCAAGGGAGAGTAAGAAAAGCTCTGTGAGCTAATGGCCAATGCTTTCACCAGAACCAATGGGACTTAACGGCTGTGACTACAATTAAATCAAGATCTATAAAACTTTAGTAATGCAGGGGAACAAAAAATTCAGCATCAGTTTTGAGATGATCAGCTGGTGAAGAGTATTAGTGTTATGACTGTCTGTGATGCTTTGTTATCTAGAAAGTGCTGCAACGCACACAGAGGTATTGCATGTCTTATTTACTCTAGAACAATAAACACTCCACCAGAATGCCATGTTTAGTTCACTGCATCACTTCAGAGCAGAGGCTGTATGGAGGAACTTCTTTTCCATATCGAGAGATGTCAAGAATTTTTTTTTAACATCAACTATGAATTTCTAGGTTTTATATTACCTGATTAGGAGATAAAGATGATATTCCTGTAATCTTTTTATTTCTCCTTGAAAAGCTCCTCAATATTAGGCTGTGAGGCCAAACAGAATTTTCTTGTTTCATGCAGCACATATTTGTGGAGAGGACAACGATCACTGTGAATACCAAGTCAATGAGGGCAGACACTTTCCCTGCTAGTGTTCTATTCTCAGGCCCACAGCCCATATATCACAACAAACTCAGCATGGTCTCCAGGGATTTTTTTACTTCACAACATCCTAATTATTGCCTGCTGGGTCTGCCTAATCTGAAGATAAGTATTCCCACAGAGAAGTTCCATCCATATGAGCATGACAAGCTTGCATCTGTCCTCACCTACATCTTTCTGAGGACACAGCTCAAAGGCTTTCATGCTTAGACCCTGTTGGACTCTATGTCTGTTGTGCTAGTGGTGAGAAGGTTTGCCTGGACCTCGAAAAAGAAACTGTTAAAAGGACACTGTGCAGGCACTGTCTGTATTAGAGGAACTTTTTGCTCACACATGCCCTGAAGAACAGGTTTCACCTCCTAGAAAAGTGGAATCAGACTCTAACTCAGCTTCTGTCCAGCTGGATAAATGTGCTCAGGCTTAAATGGTCTCCTAGTATAGGTGAGAGAGGGTTTTTTTCCTGCGTGGATGATCAAGCATTTCAGACTGCAGTTTGGGTAGCTTGTTTAGATAAAGGAGACAAAGCCTAAACTATTACCAAAACTATTCTATCCCAAGAAACTCAAACATGTGTCTTAACTCAGAAGCTGATGCCAAATTTTATGTTTTTAAAGTTAATTTTACTGCTAAGTCTCAGATGTTTAGGTTCTTTGAGAAGAGTAGCAGTGAAAGGGTGGAAATAAGTTTGAGAGATGGTGAACCTTTTTATTAATAGAATAAAGTTTGGTATTGCAGAAATTTAAATACTGTTAAAAATACACTACAATGCTTTTTTGCTGACCTTTAAAATTACTATTTACATTACTACAAGAGGTTATTTTGTCATGAAAGACTGTGCTTCCCCCTCATCCCCAGTTGTTGAACTGGGGTACATCCTAGTGTGAATGTCTGAGAACCAAGAAGTAATACTGATTAGAAACGCATTATTTTCTATTCATTATTCCCCAGAAAAAAAACATACGTAAAGAAGTACAAATAATGAGAATAAATAGCTTTCAAAAATTATTTTGATCTTAAACAAAAATCTAACCTGACATGAACAAAAGAGATATCCACTGTTTCAGCCACTCCCTTTTTAAAAACCTCAGTATCGACAAAAAGAGATTTTTTAACTGTCTGTATTTTAACCTGCCTTTTTAAGTGTGTGCACAGTGTACACATTCTTTTTTTTCCCTAATGTTCAAAATTAAGCCCCTCTGTATGCCTTCCATCCCGAAGTTTATAACCTCAGCCTGCACAAGTCCAGTGCAGAAAGATCTACAGCCTCCAGGCAGAGCGAGGAAGCTCTTTAAAGATGAATCATTTTCATAAATGAGTGCAGAGGGAGGTCAAGCCAGGGGACACAGAAGGTTACATGTGTGGCTGAGATAAGGCCTCATTCATCCACTTCTTACTGTCAGGTCTTGATGGGTGAACATTGCCTTGAGCTCCCATAAAACATGTTGTTTGCAGAAAACTTGCAGGTGGTTCATAAAAAAGTCCAAACTGTTACCAAGAAATTTATCTCTCAACTGCTGGATCTGTTTATAATAGAAGTGAAGGATCTCATAGAGAAATTAAGTATCAGAGACTGACTTATATTGGCTTACCAGACTGAAAAATCCAACCTGCTTTCCAAATGCTGCACTAAAAATGTCAAAGCAACTGTATTGATGACATCTTGACAAGATACTGTACAAGACTGTTAAAAATACAACAACAACAACAAAAGAATGTTGCCTGTTTATGCAAAACTTTTCCCTGGAGAAGAGATGTGGGTATTTAAGAGACTTTTACGGAGGAAATTCATTCGGTTCTCACCGCAGCTTTAGAGAGTGTCAATCCTGTATTACAGTGGTATCCTTTCGAAAGCCAGTTTTTAAAAGGGCTACTTTGTTTCTCCCTGTGTTTCAAAGCAGATATTCAGATAAAGCTGGGTTGTGTTGGAAGGGAGAAGAGATTAATGTTAAATTGAATGCAGGAGGCATCATATGGTGGAAAGTTTGATGTTGTTGTGAGCATTTATCCACTGAGAGCCAGATATGAGACCTGTTGAAGTCAATGAAACCTGTTTATTGACTGGACTAGACTTTGAGCTCCAAGGAACTGTACATACAGAGACCACCAGCTGGTTTCACGTAAACTACTCTAAAGCCATCAAATAGTAGCAACTTTCAACAGGTACCAGCCTGAAAACTGTTCGAATTCAAGGTCAAGGCCCCATGTCTGTTACATTGCAGTCCCTCATACTCTCGTCTCCTCCACGCAAAAATACAAAGTTGTTAACTGTGTTCTCTTCAACTTGCTCTCCCATGTTTTTGTATTCATAGATTTTTACGGCCTGAAGGAGCCATTATGATAATCTGGTGTGACCTCCTGAAATCAATGTATCAATGGGATTGCACCAACATTATGGAGAAAAGTATTTGGCCTCTAGACATCCTGCCATATAGAGACAACACAGAATGAATTAAAACAGGATAGGGCATTCATTATGAATTATTTACTTTGGGGGTTATACATCTAACATTCTGTCACATTTGGGGTTTTTCTACTGTAGTCAAAAGAAGAAAAATAGTTTCTCCAGAGGGGCATCTGAATAAGTTGTGTGTGCTCATCTCAGATGCTGTTGCTGCAGTTCTTGGGCAGAACATGATAGGAGCCCAAAATTTTAGTTCACGTTTTCTTAAAGGTTTTGATCAAAACATTTGTTTTGTACTATACACTCTCTCAGTCAGTTCTTTCTCACCAGCTTCTCTTGCAGTTTCTCTTCCTGTTAGCTATGTGCAATGCCCATGGGGTGTCACTATGTAATAGTAACAGCCTAACCACCTGCAATGGTGCTACTGGTAGCAGGGAGCGCGCAGCACAGGTTGGGCACTCCTTCCTAAGGGAGTTGCTCCAGCTGCTCATGCACCACTCAGTGCTTCCCCATGGATGTCTGTAAAAATATCTCCACACACAAGGATCAGCACATGGGTGTTGGGCTGTAATATCCCCATACTGCCCACTTCCTAGGACAGGCGTGGTCTCTAACTCAGAGCTCTTCAAAAACGCAACCTCAAAGTATGTTCTTGCATCACAGGGACTCTGAAATTTGACTGGGATGAGGTAATTTCCAGGAAATGGTTGTAGTGATGGTAGAATAAAGCCTCGTGTCATCAAAAGCCTGAGAATCCCAAGGCATATAGGAAACCTTGGTCCACCAGCTCCATCTTTCACTCCCAGGTCAATGTATGTGATTTAACAGGGGCACATCCACTTCTACAAGCTAGAGCAGCTTTCACTTTCAGAATTGTCAATGACAGTCACAGGGCCCTAAGTACAAGGTAACTGCTTCTTAATTAAGGGAAATTTAATGAGAATTGTTGGTAAACAATTATCAAGTGATTACAGGATGACATGTCCCCACAGATTACTGAATAATTGCACTTCTCTGACCCAAAAGGAATTTCCATGCAACTTGCAGCGAGGCTTAGAAGAGAGAGATAATTAGGTCTTTATTCTCCACAAGTTTTTAGTCTTTGCTTTTTTTCTTTTCCACTTCCAAGCATACAGAAATTATCAGAGGCTGGATCATCCCTCATACATTAAATCCCACTTAGAGAGATGATAACTTCTCTGGTTCCCTTCAGCTGCTCAGCTTCCTTCAGCTTCTGCCAAGCTTTCATTATCTTCAGCTTTGACACTCCAACAGGAGTGAATAGAACTCTCCTCCTCTGTCCACAGACCCTCCCCTGCAAGAACTGCCCTTTGTAAGCTCTGAAAGAAGGACTGTACTATAAATACCATTTCCCATTCCGAATCCACCATGCGGGAAGTGAAATTTTGCTAAAAATATATTCTCTATACATAGCTAGAGTTAAACCCATCCGAGTTTTAAAGGCACATCAGCCCTCCTGATGCAACAGCATTTACTAATGTTCTTTTAATTATACAGCTTTCGATCAGAAAAAGCTGATTTATCAAAATCAAGGTGTTTCTTGGCAGCCAGTCAACTGCGATAATATTCTTGTAGTCAATGTTTCAAAAAAAGTCCAAGATGAAATGGAATATTTAGTTTCACCTTCTGTCTTTGCTTTGTTTGGACGTTTTTGCTTTATTTTCCTTGGTTTTCCTTGTTTTGAACTTTAATATTAGAATTTTGCATATATTCTTCATTAATTAGAATGACTGTACACAATATTACAAGACGGTCTATGTACTCTGTGACTTCTATGACAATGTACAGGCATTACCAAGATAAAGCACTTTACAGCAGGATAGAGTAAAGTGGCAAGGACTTCAAGAGGACTCCCAACCGGACCCTTCGCTCTGATATAACATCAAATATTTCTAGACCATCCTTGACTGACGTGTGTCTAGCCTGCTTTTAAAAACCTCCAGTGGTAATGATTTTTCAGCCCATCAAGGTTGTGTTGTTCCTGTCCACAGTTAGCAGGATTTTGTGAAAAGTAACCTAAATATCTTCCTACTGTAGATTAAGCCCATTTCTTCTTGTCCCACCAGCAGTGGACACAGAGAACAATTGATCACTGTCCTCTTTTAGAAAACCTATTATATGTTTGAAGACTGTCATCATGCCTCCCTTCCTTCGCTGCTTTTCTAGACTAAACAAACTCAATTCCTTCAACTTTTCATTATAGGTCATGTTTTCTTAAATTTCTTCTCCTTCATGTTACTCTCCTCTGGATGCTGTCCAAATAGTTTATTACTTTTTTCGAAGTGTGGTGGTCAGGACTACATACCTCAGGCCAGCTGAGTCCCTACCTGTGCCAAGTAGTTCAGGCTAATGACCTCCCTTTTGATACGTGTGTTTCTGTGTTTCTCTTAAAACAGCTCAGACTTTCCATTCCATGAAATATCAGAACTTCTAATTACCAAAACAAATTTTGAAATGCTGGAATTCCCCGCACAATAGGAGTAATTCCTTCTGTCTGGCTCTGCTTTGTAAGAAAATGATGCTCCTGAAATTGGAATATGTAGTACTTCAGAGTACTGGAATCCACATGGTTGAAATATGTATCTTTCATATGTAGGGCTTTTTGTTTCTTATTCTTTTGTTCAAGTTCTTTTAAGAAGGATGTCTCTATCCATAGTTTTCTAATACAGAAAGCCAAGGAGTGAAAATGACAATCCTTCAAGATGGGTATGATCCAGTGTGAATAGCATGGCTGCAAAGATGAGTTTCTGCATTTTTTCTGCGGTTCATCCTCCGCAACATACATACTCATTACACTCTATACATTGATTTAGTGGAGGGACTCTCAAGTCCATCAATTTCTTCTGCTGCCAGAATGGACTAATAACCTGAAGAAGCAGGTTCTGTCCAAAACACATTGTTCAAGCTAGAATCCATTACCAACTAAAACTAATCTTCCCTTAGCTTTCAGATCAGGTGAGATGTGTGCTCACTCATTACCCTGAGATTTTGGAGGTTTGGATCTTTTCCCTAAGGGGATGACTTTTGGGAGATTCTGAATAAATCACTTCCCTCTGGCTCCATGCCCCACCTGCCAAAGGTAGTTGCCATCCTGTTCCTCAAAGTAGTTCTTCAGACTGTACCATAGAAGTCTCTAAAAAGGACATGGATAATCTTATTGTTATTTAGAAGGGGAAAAGAGAAAAACAGCACTGAAGAAAAGTGACAGTAGACTTACTTTTGTGGAGAATATTGTCTCCCTTGATGAAATGAAATCAAATGTGTCTGACACAGAACAGAAAAATATGGAACACGACATTCAGAAATGCCCTTTGCTCTCCTAAAAGTCTGCATTAAAATGAGACTCTGACATGAGTATTTAAACATAAATAAAAATATCCATCTGACTGGAAGAAATCCAGAATTTTCTGAAATACTTTTCTTAATATCATTTCCTCAGCAACAGCCACAGAACTTGCTTCTCCATTAACATTTTGGACTCAGAAAACTCTAGTGCCAGTCCCTGTTTGGCTGTTTGGCTGGTAGTTACACAAACGACATTAGAGTTCTCCCAGTATGGGTCAGTTTTCAAACTTGGTCTTTGCTGGAAAATATTCGATAATGCCTTGAAGAAGACAGTCATTCTTTAGAATTAAAAGATCCAAAGAAATAATTTGGATTGGTTAAAAGGGGAGAAAACAAAAAAAAAAAATTAACAAAAATAACCAAACAAAAAAACCCCCTAAAACTTCTTGTATTATGAAAATATAACACAGGCTGTGAAGCAGAGAGCTCACAATCAACACATGATCCATAAGCCTGCTGCTGCCTCGGGGTGCTGGTAAGTACAAATAAACTACTGGGCAAAAAAATTCTCAACATTTCTTTCTAAATACTCAAGGCCAGTGTCCCACTGAGGGGTATCTGCCCAGAGTTCATCACCCGCTCCTGGGATGTGCCATTCAGATGACTGGAGAGCTCTTCTTCACTGTGGTTCAGCAGGAGCTTGCCCTGACTTCAGAAGGAATTTCTTCTATAAGAGCGAAGCCAAGAGCCTAGCTGCCTAATGTAATAATGTGGGATTTCTGACTTAAGTAGGAGTCCATGTTGTTTTCACCCTTGGGCTTCTGTATACTGTCTGGGCTGGTAGAAAGGACCCATAAGCATGGTAGAAGGTGACTAGATGCAGGCTATGAGCTCACTCCCCAGGCCATGGGTACTGACTTGCCCATGGGACAGCCCAAGACTGGAGTGGAACTGGATAAAGGGTAGAGGCTATGTGCTACATGGTGGCATTTCTAGATTCACGCAACATATAAAAGACTTGTCCCTCAACACATAAACCGAGGCTTTGAGCACAGTTTGAATCAGATTCTGGTTTCTGTTTAACCCCGTCAAAAATCATTCCACATAAATCTGGGCCAGAATTCTGTTTATATTGGGCCTTGCATTTTGGCATATTATTGTATCCATCTCTCACTCAGCAGCGACCAAAATGTATCTGTCCCTTCAGAGTAGATTAACTAAAATTGAAGGGTCTTCTGTAAGAAGAGGCCAAGGAATATTTTATCACATACCTACAGGTATCTTGACATGGTGCATTTAAAATCCAATGAGACATAATCCTATATTCCTGAGGAAACAGATTTTTTTCCTTGACTCTAATGGACAAGGGGTCAGACCTACCATATTCTTCATCTATCATCGTGACCATGCCACCAGAGGTCCTTGACATCCCTTCACTGAAGAGGGTTCCCTGTTTATTTTAAAGGCACTTAGCAACTCCCACCTCAGTGCTTGGTCTCTTCTTCTCCTTCTGTTCTGCACTTGATCTTATATTCTGAAACAGTTAATCCCCTTGGTCTCCTTTTGCGTCTTTGTTTTGATACTTGCAGAGTTTAGTGATAAATACTATCCCTATATCTCAGTGAGGGTGCTAGTCTCTGTGGTGTCTTCCACCACCTACACAAGCTTGCGTGACCTTTTCGTGCTGTCTATTACATGCCAAAAGTCCCTTCCTAGTACACGTGTTTTCAACTAGATTTCCACTGCTTCCTTCTGTCTCGTTTTATTGCTGTGCGTGCTCAAGAATTACTTACAACAGAGCACACGGGACCATTTCAGTTGTGTCACCCTAATAGGTTTGTCTTAGCCCTTTACATACGCTCTTCCCCCTAGCCCAAACTTCACTCCCATCTTTTGGAGGAGGGGGGTTCATTTAATTTGTGAAGATTTAGGGTGGTACATGTAGTTACTGCCCATTTCAGCGTTTTTTTGAGTGCCTGAATCACAGAAGACTTACGTCTGTTGTAAGTGCAGCTTCCATAAATAAGTCTTTAGCTAAGTGCTGAAAACTCACGTGTCTGGATTTGATGCACTACCAGCTCTATAGGGCTGGTAGAGGGTGTATGGCACAGCAATATTGCCTGTTATCTGTATCAACTACATCTATATGATGATCTATTTCTCTGGTCCTGAAAGCAAATGCTGCAGAATAGGTCCAAAAAGCTGAATTCCCTTCTGTCACTCCCAAAAAGGGAGGTCTTCTTGCATGCTGTGTGTTGGGATATTCCCTGGCACATACTGTCCTTCAGATACTGTCAGGGCATTTTTTGGGAAAACACTAGTTAACATGAGCCAAAAACTACCCGGAAGTGTGCTAGCAATGAAACAGTGAGGACAGTGCTCAATCCTGTGCCTTGCTCTGCTTAGTGTACTAGTAGAGGTTTAGGATTTAAAAAAAAAAGAATAAAAATCTAACACACAGAGCCAATTTCTGCCTTTTTCCCTGCATTGATGTAAGCCAATAATTTAACCTAAATGCATCAAACTATCTTGTAGTTACAGAAGCACAATTCAGGGCTACATCTGGACTTTTCTGTGAACTCGCCACTTGATTCTCATCTTTCTCAGGTCAAACTGGTGTTAGCTCCTGATTTCACCCCATTCTCTGGATCATGGACCACTACAACAAAATCATCCACTAACTTTCACTCACCAAACCATATTCAACAGCTTCCAAGAGCAGTGTCAAAGGTGGTGGAGCAATTCATATCATTTGGAATAAAATTCTACCACCCTTCATCTTCTTGATACCTGACATCATGAATTTACCATTGAGTTCAGTGAGAGCAATTTTAGAATAAAGTATTACCTCAGTATTAAATAGTGGTAGGGAAATCTGAACATAGATGCATGAAAATAATGAAATCCAAAGCAGGAAGCCAGCACGTGGCTGACCAGCTAATTTTATACAGAAAGTTTGTGGATTTTTCAGAGTACAAGATCTCTACATATTAGAGAAAAGCAGACTTTACAAGAGGCACATCTCTCCTGACTGCACGCAAGCAGAGAGGTTGCTGATATGAAAAATTACTTGGCCATTGGCCAACATATATTTAGGCTTGTGAAAAGGGAAAAAGAAAACTTTGGAAGAAAAATCTCAAGGTAATACATTGACTAGTTATTATCACAGGGGATAAAAAGAGATTGTAAATCAAAAGAGTTTAGAAAAAGGATATTAAATATACATTGGTCAAAGATGTATTCAGTGGCAAGGCACCATCTATGATATATCTTTCTAAGGAATAACAAAACAGTATAAAAAGACTTGGGTGAACAGGGCAAAATGAAATGAAGGAAGATAGAAGATATCCAGATATCAAGTCACCCAGGTAGAAAATAAATTATAAAAACATAATAATTAAATAATAAGTATAATATAATAAATATTTAAGTAAATTATAAAGATATAATTATTTTCAAAAGCTACCAGCTCTAGCTTAAGTCCCCTTTTTCTGAAGTCATCTTACTATTGCCTTCTAAGCAAGAAGCAGGCCAAATGTTGGACATTCTTTGAGACAAGATGTCTCATAGAAAAAGCTATGTGTCATAGGACTGAGTTACAGCATCCCAAACTAAACCCCATCCTAGATTATAATAATGCTCTGGGTTTGCTATCATGCTGTTTCCTTCTGCCCTCTCCTGCCTCCATGTCATTACTTTGGGACTAGCTCATGGTATTTAAAACAGATTTCTCCACCATTAGCCACAGGGCCAGTTTGAATCCATGCAACCTAGGGGCTTGGCTCGGCCAGTTTCTCCACAGCTTTGTTGCCCCATGGCTCCAAGTGACTGTGGTGGGAAACATTCAACAGCCACACTGCTCCCAGATTGCTCAATGTCTGAATAGAAGGGGCGTAACTTCCTTCAGTTTTGCCCTCTTTGCTGCTGTTATAATATCCTGCCCCTAGGGAAAGAGGCCATCTGTCCACAGTGGGTAGTGGACAAAAGGGATGAATCGAGACGCTCAAGATAATGGTGATGAGAGCAATCACGTTGGGCACTGAAACATCTCTCCACTGCTCAGACCGTCCCTTTCATCACACAGGTAGTATTTTTGGATGCAGATTAAACTGAGCCAACAGGATTTACAAAACATGATATGACTGTCTCTGTGCTTTGCCTGCCAAATTCAGCACCCCTTCATGAGTATTCACAAGTGAGTCATGGTAGAGAAGGGATCAGACTGGACTGAATAGGCGCGATGTGACCTATCTGTTACAGAAAAATTCCATTCAGTCATTCATTTCCACATAATCCCTCCTTTTTTTTCTCTATGGTTTAAATACAGCTGAAGACCTTTCCTCACACATTTGATCACTTCTGTTGCACCTCCTAGTTACTGACCAATGCCATTGCCATCTTTCGTCTCATTCTTAGATGTGCAACTCATTCCTCCTGGGATTTCAAAACTCCTGTGTATACAGCAGGCCTGATTCTGTATTGACATACCTTTCACTACAGCATTTGACCTGGCACAGACTTGCATAGACATAATATTGAGCAACATGACATAGCCTGTAAAGGCTCTCATGATATCGCTGGGTATAGGCAACCACACTGACGGACAAAAGCCTGTCTGCAGTAAATCTGAGCTCTTATATTGACTTCAGTGGAGTCATGCCAATTTATACCAGGTGAGAACTGCTCTTGCTATTATGAATGCATCTTTATTCCTTTCCCTATGTATTTTATGATACAAACAGAAGAAACCATGGAAAAGAAACTACCTCTTCAGTAACATCTCATTCATCTCAACTGAACGATTCACAGTATCAGAAAGGTAAGGAGGCGTGAAGGAGACTGTGTTTTTAAAATGTCAGCAAACATCTGGTCCCCACTTATGAGAATTACTGAGCTTTCTTCAGTCCTTTAACCCTTTTGCCCACATTGTGTCTGTGCTTACGTGGTTTATGAGTTTTACCTTTCGAATCCTTTCAATGAAAGAAACTTGATATAGAAAATTAATTTTTTCTACAGCCCCTTCCAAGGATTAGGAGGAACACTGATTCAAAGAGATACCACCTCACACTCCTCCCCGATGACCACATCACTCCAGTTTAGGGCTGTGTCAACATTTCCAACATAAAACTTCCAATTTTAAAGCCACTATTCCCACCAGGCTGGAAACGTGGTAAGTGAGGTGTCAGCTTGGGAGTAGCTTTGTGTCTGACCCCAAACACAAAGGGTATTCATGGTCATTCAAATCTCCTAAAAGCATTTAGGCGTGGGGAGGATATGTAACTTGTTCCAAAATTTCCCGGTAAGTAATGATTTTTGACAGAAGGTTTCTTAAATTTGGGAGGTTTTCACTGGTATTTCCAAGGGCTGATTTTCAGAAATTTCTAAGTATCGACTGACTGATTACCAGACATTTCAGATGCCCCTGTTTGGGTGCCCAAAAGTAAAAATACCTGTATTCCACTCCAGACTTCTGACACAATTGTGCCTCCAGCATACAAAGACTCCTTTTTTTTTCTTTTTCAATTACAGCTAAGGAGAGGCAGGGTGTTAGTCTAGATGTGAGGTCTGATTACATGAATGATATCTGAGTGGGAAGAGACTAGAACTGTCTCTTCCAATTTCTGAGATCAGCCTACCTCTTCAGTAGGGCAGCTTGAACCAAGGTTGCTCTCCGCTGCTCTTGAGAGAAAATCCTGTTATTTTAACTTGTAAAGCTGAGAAGGGGTTGGCAAAGCCTATGGTGCCAAAGTATTTCATCCAGCCATGCACTTGACCATAAATGTACAGCCCTGGTAGGACCAGCCTCCTGTGAACCCACTCCTGTATATATCCCCAGATGTTCAGTACTGCCTAACTCACTCTTTCCACAAGACAGCAGGGAGGGGACATGCTGAAATTTCCCGTCAGGTGTCAGCAACCACTATATCATCCTTGCAGATCCACTGTATACTGTGGGACTGTGTACACTGCCTGATAGTCCTCGCAGTGCTGGCAGAAGATCCCCTTCCCCTGAAAGGGAAGAAGAAAACAGAGGACCTGAAAATCTGATATTAGGGAAATGGAGATTAAACACAGAAATGCCTTAACAAACACATTTTCAGGTGTCTTAGGTTGAATCCTTATTTAAATAAAGTGTTTGGAGCACAGGCTTCCCTATAGCCTTACTAAACAGAGGGTAATAAAGTTGGAGCAGTAACCAGCACTTATATCAACATGGTGCTGAGCAACTGTGAAATTTTCAAGGGTAGATAAGTCAGGTGCATGCCTCCTGGCAGTGGGGAACATCAGCGACTTCTGCTGTCCACCCAGCTCCCCATCATACAGCAGTGTCAAGGCTGTGCTCGATGTTGCTCTATCAGAATATTTAGCTTTGCAAAAAAATTCTGTGATTTTATTACTTTTTCCTAAATTTCAGATCCCCCTCAAAAAAACCCAAATCTTCTAATTTCCCCCCAAAGGAACATTTGGAGGTTTTTTAACCATCTGTCCCTCATTTGTTAACTGAAGAAAAGATTTATCCCTGGAAGTATGGACCAGCATCCATTACAGACAATGGGATCAGGAATGCCCCTTAAAGATCTGATTTACAGATGGACAAAGTATCCAAATTGCCACTGATTAGAACTGGAGTAAGAGGAGCTGCACATCTATGAAATTCAGGCCTCAGATGACTATCAAATAATTAAGAACAGTTAGCAGCAGCCGCTAACATAAAACTTCATTAGAATTTCACATGCTGGCACAGACTGGGGAGTCTTAAGCAATAACAGAAACTGAGTTATACAATTAAACCATATAGGGATAAAATCTGTTCCTGATAAAATCTGTGGGAAAATTGCCATTGAATTCAATATGACCACCAAGATGTACCCATAATTATTAGCAATGCATGAAACACTTTAGACACTTGGTAAGGCTGCATAAATGAATTGCTGTGCTTCAACAGGGAGGAACTGAACTTAGCATGACATGTTTGTTGGCTTTATTACAGGAATTGTCCACAGGACCGAAATTCCTTATTACCACACTTTTTGTGGTTTGAAATTTGTTTTGTCTCCACATTGGAGAGAAGAAAAAAAAATAAAAAGCTTTTCAAATATTTTGTCAAATCAAATGACACTGGAATTTTAATGACACTTTTGTACTAACCATGTAACAGAAACCTGAGACCCTTCTTCTCCTTGAATACTCTCCCTGACCAGAGCCCTGAACCTCAAAACTTTCTCCAAGAAAAGTGTCAACAAAACAGACACTTCTCTACAAAACACTTCAGCTTTGATGCAACATGTTTTAACAAAATGTATTTAATTAACAGCTCTAATTAGAACGTAGTGTGCAATTCCAGAGGTGAAAAGAAACTCTGCTGCATACCATGAACCTTCCATCAGAAGTTAAATTCTCCTGGGGTTCTTTGGGTCTCCTGTCTTTTTGAGTTGTAGTTGACAGTAGGCATGGACTCTATCAATGTCCTTGCAGAAACTTAACTTGTAGGCCAATTGCACTCTACTATCATTGAAGAAATTTAAAAATGAAAAATAAAAATCTTCCAAGATGTCCTCTTTCATTCAGACTTTCCCAAACAAACATTTCAGAGCTGTTACTTGAGCTTTTGACATTTATTAACTTTTGTACAGGTGAAGAGAATATGGGAAGCTTACAGTGTGATGATGTTTTGAGACTTGAGTCTTGTAGAATCTGTTGCCTACTCAGCCAGAAAATTTCACCATGACCTGCTTCTGCATTTGTTTCACCTCTTGTAAAATGAAAAATAGCATAGCGTTAAAGGCTGAATGTATTAAACTGGAAGGTAATAAATTTTGGGGTAACAGGGACAAGGTACTAAAGGCAGATACTTAAATAATCACAGAATCACAGAATAATTCAGACTGGAAGGACCCATTGTGAATAGCTGGTCCACCTCACCCCTCTCAGAAAAATGGCTAGCTTCAAAGTTGCATTGGACTGTTCAAAGCCTTGTGCTGTCAATCCCTGAAACTTACATTTTTTTACTATTATAATGATATTTACTGCTTTTTTCTTAAGGTTCCATCTTCCAAACTCAGAACAATTTTTTTTTATTGTGGAAAGACTTATTTTAGGAAAAATGTGATATCTAATTGATCAAGATCAGCAGCAAATTTGTGTTAAATATGGCAGTTTGGGGGAAAAAAGGGTTTAAGTCAATTTGCCTCAAAATTTTGGGAACAAAGCCTTCCAAAATCCTATTTTAAAATCGCATTTAATTTTCAAATTCAGCTGTATTATGTCAATAAAATTAAAAAAAAAATTAAATATTTAATTTACAGCCAAAGGAAAGGTTTCTTTCTTCACAAGTGAATTTTCATTTTCATTTTGATTAGAAAATTCCTGCAAAGAACAGCAACATTATTTCCGGGTGATTTCAGAATAGTGTTTTAGATGCTGAAGCTGAACAAACCAAAGCCACCAAGACACTGCTATCTATACAGCTTTTTTGGTTGATTTGTTTCTTTTTCTTTCCCTTTTTATAGTTTCTGGGAAAGGCTAGAAAGCGAAACTCGGGGCAACAAATGCAAAAATAAAAAAGGAAAACCAGAAGCCCAACATTTGGAATTTTTTAGGTATGCCTCCCTAGCAATTTTGACCTTTGTTTTCTTCAGAATGCTACTGTTCTTTTAGCGAAAAAGTGGGACTTCCATTCTCTGGACAAATCGAGCAGTAAGGTCACCCTTTGTTAGTTAGAGAAACCTTGTAACTTCTCTTGAATCAACCAGGTTGTCCTGAGATTGACAGGGCATCTTTGCAGTCCCTCTCCATCAAGTTCCATTAACAGAAAAGAAAGCATAATTCTCTCTTCAGGAAGCAGCTGTGCTAACCAAAGAGGTGACTACCTCCACATAATCCAAAGGAGCTCACCACTGCCTCCCAGATGAAGGTTAGTCTCTCAAATATAGCAGTAAGGTTGAAGGTAGGCACCTTCCCTCCCTTCTTCCAGTTGAAATAAGCCAAGCAGATCTACTGATATAAATACAAAGTGCCTGAATAATACCTCTTTGCCTGAAATGGCTGGAGCATATATTCAAGGTTACATATGTCATACCCAGAAAGGGGGAAGAAACTGGAGAGCCCCAAGTCTCACCTTGCTTCTTTTGAGGAACAAGCTCTTCTGCCAAAATTAGCCCGAAGCAATCCCTTTCCTTGAGGAGGACAAGGAATATGAATGTGATGAGTAGTCTTGCAGTTCTGCAGACTTTCAAAAAAGCTGTCGGAGATATGAGAGTACAAATCTGATGGAGAGCTAATGAAACTTTCACTCCTAAATCTCTTAGGTCCTTTTGAAACTTTACTCACTTATCTTCAAAGGCATAAGCCTTGGCAATTTGCGTGGGTGATACTATATAGGGATTAACAGCCATTTTATAGATGAGGAAACTGAGGTGAAGTGACGTGCCAAAGGCCACACAAGAAGTCGTGTCAAAGGATCCAGATGGAGGAGCATTAGCAAAGTGAGAGAGGGGTGTTTCATCACTTAGAGAATTTTGGAGAGAAGAAAGAGTGTTCATCAGATTTATAATTAAAATTCTGGGCTGTTCAGAAGCAAAACAGTTATCCTTGCAAAACTTCCAATTTTGAAAATCAAGTATTTCTGTTCTTGCGTGGTTTTTTCCTTCATTTTCTACCTTCTCTTTCCTGGTTCTGCTGCTCTTTATTTTCTATCTTTTTAAAAAAGGGAGTGGAGAAAGACAGATATAAGATAAAAATTAAAGATACAGATCCAAAAGCTGAAAAGATGGAAAAATATTCCCTATCAGTGAACATATTTCTGTGATTTAATAAATGGAAAATGTAACAGAAAACTATGCTAAAGTGACCACCAATAACAGGAATATTGTGGCCTGATGATCTGAGGGTGTAAAAGGCACAAGGTTTACAGAAAGAGAAAATATCATCTGATATGGTTGGAAAAAAATTACACAAGTTCTATTGCACTTAAATCTTTCAGATCTGAAGCTGACAGTAAACTTCAGCCTGTCTAGAAGCCTCATACTTTTGCTGTGTGCACAACTTAATTATGTTAATCATCTAAATGACTGGAGACAAAAAGGGGCTCACGAGTGCAGAGCTGAAGCGGGTGCCATCGGGGCAGAGGTGATAAGGTTTTACTCCCTCGTGGACACCAAGAAGCATGGGTAATCACCTATGGAACTGTGAGGGATTATCTGGCAGTGTGAGTGAAATTATAATATGCGAAAAAGCAGTTATATCTTTAAACCAGCAAGCTCACATTCCAATAGCCAGTGCTCAACGCAGAGCAGCTCAGCCTAATTATGAGCATTGACTTTGCTTCATACCCTGGTTTTTCAGCCCACACAGTGTTCCCTGAAAGTACAGCTCTCCTACCAACGGTATTCCAGCAAATTAATTTAAAGGCAGCTTGGGGATACCTGCATGAGCTTCAGTGACTGCGGTATAAACTTCCCCAACTGTGGGTCAAAGAATGGGAGCGAAGAATGGGTGACTCACTTGCTAAGACAGGAGTGTGCCAGGCAAAGTCTTTCCAGGAAAGAGTGGAAGGAACTAACTTGTCTCCCAGACAAAGGTACTGGCTGGGCTGGAGTTGGTTGCTAGGATGTTGTGGGGGAAGTCGCTGTTCAGAAGCTAGAAGTGCTGTCTCTTCTATGCTGGGGAAAAACTTGCGGCTTGGTTAAATGCAAGTATGTGACTGTTCTTGCCTGGTAGAAAAGGGGTAAGTAGCAAGAGGACTGTACAGGCTGATGTGACGTCTTCAAATTCTGCAACAGGTGTGAGTACAATACTTCCATGAAGCAACTGAATGCACTAATCTTTGCTTAACGGAAGGGAGCTGCTAAAGAGAAGCTGAGTAGCTTGGCCAAAGAGAAGGTAAAGTAACTTGCCCAAGACTTCAGGAGGCATGAATCACCTCCGTGAAACTAGGACCCCCTCGCACTAGCTGCAGAAGTCAGTGGGAGTTCAGGATGGGATACATTTGGTTATATTTTCAGAGTCCTTTGACACCTTTACGTTTCTTAGAATACCTCTCCAGCCCAGATCCTTGGAAGCGTTGACGGACCCAACTCCCACAGACATCATCCTCATCTTTAACTGATGGCCTTTCAAAATCTGACCCTGATTTGGTACTTCAGGGCCCTCGGCCTTGCTCTGCAGAGCTGTTGAGGGATTTCTGTGCAGCATGAGGTCTTTCATCACCTAGCCCTTAAAGCTCTATCCTGAGCACTCAGAGCTAGTGGCCTGGTCCCAAGACTATCAGTGCCAATAGAAGGGTTTTCCTTTGGCTTCAGTGGGCCTTGGAACAGGCTTTAAATCCTTAAATAACCTGCTCTGAAAAAGTCTATTCCCAAAATTAATCAAGGGAATGAAGGTCTGTGAAAACACAGCCATCTACGTTCCCAGCTCCCTCCCAACCCCTCCCTTCCCCTCCCCCACATTTCAAGCACTTCTGCAGGTGATTTCTGTAATTTTAATTAATTTTAATTGCATGATTAATTTAATTGAAACACCACGGAAATTAAATGCACACATTATGGTGTGTAATTAACATTAAGGCAGTGACACAAACTGGCCAGAGTGGAGCGAAGGTCTATACGCTCTTTTAGTGATTCATGCTCTTCTATTGCTGGTGCTCAGGAACATGACTTTGGAAGGAGTGTGAGACGGGCTGGTTTTGCAAGAGGTACTGCTTGCTGGGAGAAAGCCACAGCAGGCTGGGATGAATTATGGGTGGCATGGCATGAAGCCTTGTTGATGAAACCCGCCTTGATCTGGAAGGTTTCGTCATGCCACCTGGTGAAATGAATGTGGGGCATGGGGTGGGGTGAGGGACAAGAATTATACAGAGCTTTCCTCAACAGAGTAGAAAACCTTCTCTAGACAAGTCAAAAACATCAATAATTGGAATAAAATTTTGCAAGAAATGTAAAAATTGCCTTTTCGGAAGAGGGCTGCATTCAACCTTTCCATCTGTACCAGGAACCATGGATGTATTTGCATGTTAATTTTGAGTGTTCTTTAGAGCCATTTTTTTATTTTCCTAACCTGAGGCCTTTTTTGTTATCAGGAGGGTGGATGGATATTTTCCATGATAAGATCTTGTTTGCTGAGCTTTTTCTTGTGTTGTGCTTTTTTTTTTTTCTGCTTTTTTTTCCTTCGCTTTCTTTCTCTAACCTGGTGTGTCAAATTCCAGTCTGTGCGAAAGGTGAGGGCGTGTTAAAGAAGACAATGAAATGTTCTGCATATGCAGGGAACTCTGGAAAAAGCTCAGTGCTTTGCTCATCCCACCCCGCTCCACCTCTGCCACTCCCAAAGAGCAACACAACACTGATCGGTGAGATCATTGCTCGGAGGGGGTAATAAAGCAAAACCAGAAAGGGTAATTAAGCTATGCTATATATGGAAAAATTGACCAGCTTTGTGCAACCACTGACTACTGCAAAGGTGCCAAGATGACAGAGGCAGACCAGATAGGACATTTCAGATCACTTCTGTTAAAGGCAGGGAGACTCCTCTTTACAGATTCTCTAGTATCAATACAGATAAAAAAATTTGGCCATTTTTCTTATTTCTTTTACAGAAGATTCAGTTCAGAATAACTCTCTGGGGTTGAACTGAATCATCCTCAGTTTTAAACTAATGCAAATGAAGAAGAATCCATCTCTAAGACTTGTCATTTCTACCACTCACCATTAGCATATCCATTTTAAGAGAAAATTATGGAGGCTTTACGAAGATAATAAAATTCTCCATACTCTTTTCATAGTTACCACTTCTTCCAGGCCCATCAAATTTTTCTGTGGCCTTCCCTGGCTCTCAGTCCACCAGACCATTCCCAGAGATAATGTGCCCAGTGGCACATACAGGCATGTTCTCAGCACTTTCCAAGGCATGGTATGGCATTGCCAGTCAGGGGAGTGTGAAAAATTGTCTGTTCTGCAGGTAAAAAGGCCTAGTGCGGTTTGTTTGTTTGGTTGGTTTTTTTTAAATATAGTCCCATGGAAAGGAGGACTATAAGTCATTGTTTTGTTCTGTTTTCTGCAGAACGTCCTAGTGGATCAAAAAACACATATTGATTTTCCTTCACTTTCAGGAAAACAAGGTCAAATGTCCACCTCGGCACCGGATGGCTGAAGAAGAGCCATCCCATCCCCATAATTATAAGGCAGTGATAAGAACCTTCCTTTAGGTTTTAAGAGACCTGATTTAAACTCTCTCCCCTCTCCAACTGAAGTCAAACTTGTGCCTCCCACACGAGAAGAGCCTCTTAACCAGGCAGCATTAAGTACTTCCAATCCCTCCCAGCTGATGCAGTTCCACTCTGCGGCCCTAACCTGGATCTGGGATCCCGGTGCCTCCCTTCCAGGAGAGCAGCCTAATCAGCAGACTTGTGACTCACCCTGGCTCTTTGTCTGTGTGAGCTCTGAATTATTGCCTGCAAAGTGGAACGGCTCCAGAGACACTCCAGATCACACTGCCCTCGGATACCCTCCAGCCCCGAGGCTAGGCCACTCAGCAGCTGGTTGGGAAACATCTGCTCGGTTCCAACTTTCTTCCTGATTCAGCTACCTCCTCATCAAATATCCTACTCACCTCCCTGGGGAGTGCTGTGGGAGCATGCTGCTTTTAATTCCTCCCCTCAGATCTGTTCCGGTCTCAAAAAAAATTCGAGTACTAGTCAATGTAAAAAAGTAAATGGACTAATTCCTGAGGGTGACAGTTAACACATTGTGGGTTCTCTGTGACAGCAATATTCACATGAAACAAGCCATTTTGGACAGGAGAGGTTGAGTACATTCATCCTTCTTCATATCCAACTGCATAAGCACTCTCCAGGAAAGAAAGAAAACAGAAGCCGAGTTTCCCACTTCCTGCACAAAAATGCCAGCAGCTGAGCAATCACTGGTGAAACTGCTGTGTCCTATTCTTATTTCTCCTTCAGTTTTTGGTGAAGTTACTCCACAAATGACTCTCACAGATGAAGCTACCCAATGATTTGACCTGAAAGGTACAAGTAATTTCAAGACAGCTGAAACTGCATGTCACAGCAAACTTAGCCTGTGACCAAAAACTAATAATAAAAAAATGGTCCATCTTTTCCAGATCCACTTAGCTAGGTGCAGTTTTAAGGAGGAGCCCAAGGAAGCTTCAAGTGCCACCGTTAGGTCCCTCCTCTGCCCAAGTGATTCACAAAGGCCCATTAAATGCCCTGCCCAGTGCCACAGCTTCCTCTTTAGATCCCCAAAGCCAGAGGAAGAGCAGCTGCAAAGGTGCTCTCCACGTGCACACGTGAGATGTCCTAGCCTGACTTCAACTCCCTTTGGAGCCTGAACAAAAAAGGGCAAGAGTTCTTGGTGTGGGAACCAGAGAGCAGGAGCAGGGTGTTAACCCTGTCTTTGAACACAGAATCACAGAATCACAAAATGGTTACAATTGAGAAGGACCTCTGGAAGTCGTCTGGTCAACCCTGCCTGGTCAAGCAGTATCACCTACAGTCGGTTGCCCAAGACCATGTCCAGACAGCTTTTGAAAATCTCCAAGGAAGGAGACTCCGCAACCTCCCTGGGCAACCTATGCCAGTGTTCAGTTACTCTCACAGAGAAAACATGTTTTCTGATGTTCTGAGGGAACCTCCTGTGATTCATTCCATTCCCATTGCCTCTGGTCCTGTCACTGGGCACCACTGAACAGAGCCTAGCTCTGTTCTCTTTGCACCCTCCTTGCAGGTATTTATATACACTGGTGAGATTCCCCTGAGCCCTCTGTTCTCCATACTAAATGGGCCCAGCTCTCTTAGCCTTTCTTCATACATGGAAAATGCCTTCATCTTCTTTGTGGTCCTTGATTGGACTCTCTACAGTATGTCCATGTCTCTCTTGTACTGGGGAGCCCAGAGCTGGACACAGCACTTCAGGGGTGGCCTCACTAGGGCAGAGTAGAGGGGAGGGATCATCTCCCTCAACCTGCTGGCGACACTTTACCTAATGCAGCCTCAGATACCTTCAGCCTTCTCTGAGGCAAAGGCACACTACTAGCTCATGTAAAACCTAGTCTTCATCCACCTCTAGGAGGTGGGGGGGGTTTATTATATTTATTTGAATATAGCAGGAAATAAAGGAGAAGAAAAGCAAGAATAATGAAGGAAGAGAACTAACACTGCCCACAGTGCTCTGCCAGCTGCCCTGATTGTGACTGAGAGATTGTCCATTGCATTTTCAAGGAAAGATCATTTAACCCTGTCCATTAACTTCTCAGATGAGATTATCAGCTATGACTGTGCACAGAACAACCAACCTGAGCTGGCCTGCAAAACCACAACCACTGTTATTCATAGGAATACTGGTGGTATTAATCAGTAAGGATCATATTACAATTATAAATAGTAATAATAATATTTTAAATAAAAGCAGGGCTAATAATAATACTAGCAATAACAGCAGTTGTTGGATCTGCATTCCATCACCATCTAGAGGTAGTAGAAAAGGTTATCGTCAAATTGCGGTAGACATTACATGTAAAGGCAGGAAAACCTTAAACTCTTCCCATTTTATCTGACTGGGTCAAAAAATGAGAGTCCTACTATCCCCTCGAAGTACTATGAATAGCAGATTGAAGTCAAAGTAGATTGTTAAGGTTGTCCCCTGATTTTAGGTGCCTCAGTTTAGATCTCTAGAGCATGACTTTCCTAAGTCCTTAGCACTGTAGAACATTTTATGTATTCCAGACATAGATGTCCTCAGCTCTGATTGATTACCACAGTAATGGCTCAGCACATCTGCAAAGCAAGCCAAAGAGTCCTAAATAGGGCTTCTAGGAGATTAAAAAAAGGGGATTAAAAAAAGGGACTCCCAGAATTTGTTAATCACTCCAAGTACGTTAGCAACACCAAGAGGGACAGAGTTCCTCTCTCCAGGTAGGCATTCAGCTTCCTTGACTGTAAGCCTCCCCTTTCTGCTCCTGAAAATCCCCTTCTCATTCTCTGTATACCTTCAAACTTCTGTGGCAAATGTGATGCTCTTGCTAACCCGGAAACATCCCTAACCCAGAGGAAACTAAGTGCTCCTGTATGAGACAAAGATCGTGGTGAAATCTGGGCACTTCTTTTTAATAGGAAAAACAAAAGGCCTTGGTTGTCCCTGTTGTTGGCAATGAAATATTTTGGGTCATTACTACCAATTCTATGGATGATTTTCAGTCTCTTAAAACTTTTGACAAAGCTGATGGTATTATAAATTCTGTCTATCTAGACAACTAATCACTTCCATGGGAGAGCAACTCTATCCACTGCAGTGATGGGTGTGGATTCTGGCCAAGGCATTAGACAGGAAGAGGATCTGAAACCCATTGTGGACATTGACAACTACAGGGTTTAATACCAAGATTCCAGCTGAGTTACCTTTCTACACAGACATTTAATGGGGTTTTTACTGTATAATTAAGTTCTGCTCTGAAGAGAATTTTCAGTTCAGATTTCTCTGAAATATAGTACATTCCCTGAAATTGTTCTAATTCAGAATAAAGTGGAAGAAAGTTTATCTAATTCTGTACAGATGCATGTATAGGAACAAAAGAAAGGAATGAGCATTTCTCCAAACCTAACTTGATACATAAAACTGATTGAAACGAAAGAATCCAACCAAGCACGAAAACATGCTTACATATAATGGTCTACTTACGCTTACATTCATATTACAGGTAATGTTGTATTCTGGGGCAAGGAACCTGCAGTCATATAAGAAGACACTTTCAAGCATATATACAGGATGTCAAAGGTCCATCAAGTGTATGACTTCCCAACCTTAATATTGCATCTCTTGCTTTCTGAGTGCTTGGCCACCCAGCCTGAAACATGCTGAAGTGTTTTCTTGCTTAGAATAAATATCAGCTGCTATGTGGATGCAAGACTGAGTTTATTTAATAGGCACCTCCTGCTGAATATTATTTGTCCCCTTCCAGAGACACCACAAAACAAAATTATATAATCAAGTTAACAGGGGAGCAGGAAACATCCTAAACCAAGCTGTGGTCATTAAAAGAAGAGCCACTGTTCTTATACTGATTTCTTCACTTGAGCGGATACTTCTTTGGAAGGGGAGTGCTGAAGCACTGTTGATTGACATGCAGAGCTGTACTGCACTAGATCCACTGGCTGTGTTCAGCAGGAACCCACTGCTCTGGAAAGATCTTGGTGGTTTCACACCATTTATCCACAACCCTAAGGCAGGAATCATGATTCCCAAACACTCCCTACATATGTAAGTTGAATCAGTAGTCTTAATGATAGAGATTACAAATGACGGGATCAAAAATACTATTTGGAGCAGGGAAGAGAAGCCAAGATAATAGCATCCTGATCACCAGGGAACAAACTGGGACCAAACACTATGTCAGGTCAAGCAGGATTGTATAAAAATTGATAGGGAGCTGTCTGCTTGAAGTTCCTCTCATGTCCTCTCTGCCTTCCTGGAGCAGCAGAGGTAACAGCTCTTTTCAGTGGTGCCCAGTGGCAGGACAAGGGGCAATGGGCACAAACTGGGGCACAGGAAGTTCCGTCTGAACATGAGGAAGAACTTCTTCCCTCTGAGGGTGACGGAGCACTGGAACAGGCTGCCC
>Ga0065711_1031689_pt1 | contig 28983 bp, 20 predicted proteins | sample Hoacrofraction12_FD_59098 | JGI IMG/M metagenome (GOLD analysis project Ga0065711, IMG submission 59098) | Hoatzin crop microbial communities from Cojedes, Venezuela - Epithelial fraction 12 v2 (version 2) | ecosystem: Host-associated > Birds > Digestive system > Esophagus > Crop | place... | reverse complement strand
TCTCTCCTCTCAGGGCAGCATTTTTGCTGTTAATTATCCTTGAAATACAGCATGTGCTATCTTTGTCCTCACAGTTTGTTGTCAAATTCAAGCACTGATGATATTTTTATTAATGACTTGTATTTGACAATTGCTGAGACTATAAATTAGAAATCTGTAATTGAAGTGAGAATGGCAAGGTTGAAGACTTAAGAGGATAACTGTACAAGTACTGAAGATCCTCCTCTACCTGAGCTACTACTGCCCTCTATATAAAGTTGGAGGTGAAGAGTTTAATATACCTGAGGAGTTAAAGATGCTAGGTCAGGAACCAGATGTGACTGAGCTGTGCTGAAGAGAGTATCTAAGGGATTTGGGGAGCAGATGTAGCTTTGGTCCTCCTTTTTTGGTTTATTTTAGCTTCTTGAGACAGCTCAGCTCATAGCAAAGCGCAACCGCAGAGTTCCTCTGAGATCTAAGCCGTCCATAGCTTCAGAGGCCTTTGAGGATAGTGGGGCTGTTGCAGTGTCTCTCTTTAGGTTGTGTTTCATAGTAAAGATGCTGAGAACTGGAGCACTGTCGATGTTTGGTATTGTTGAAGTTGCACTCATATTGAATTTTTAGCAGTATTTTCTTCAGATAAAACTAGAAAAAGTTCAAATAACTGCAAAACCACGTTCGTGCAAGGAGCTGCTCTAGAGAGTTAGACTGCTACAACTTACTGTGGGCAGCTGCGTAGACCTGTAAGACACTTGGAAATGGAGTGGTTACTTGGACTGGATGGTTGTCCGAGCACACTATCCCAGGCTCACCTTATCACTCCTGGTTTTGTGTATTAGTCAGATAATGAGCTATATCTCTCCATAAGTGTTTTATTCTTAATAGTTACAAGGTTTCTGTTCCATTTGAAGCATTCCTTTCTGTTTCATGCGATACGAGTGTTATTTTTGCTGCTCATCCATGAATTTGTTTTGGTAAAAAAATTTATTTTGTGGCTCTGAGTAGGCTTCTTGCGATCAGAGTGCCACATGAGAGCAGAAGGGCGCATAAAGGCTGCAGCGTAATGAAGCAGCGTTACCTGCTATTCTTTAAAAGGCAGTTCTGTCTATGTGAAGTCTGGAGTGGATGTGACATAATACTGCTTTGTGAAATTTCATGAAATGGATAGTTGACAGCCTTGAATCTTTTCTCACATAATGCTTTTCCTTTTTCCTGTAACGGTGCTGTCAATTGTTCCATAGTCTTGTTCTCTTAAACTTTATGGTAACTTTATTAATAACTTGTTTTGTCAAGTCTGCTAAACATTCTTTACAGTTCCACTAATATTTCTATGTCTTTTTGTGGTTTTAAAACTGATATGTGAGAAGAATTTGTCTGAGGCCCATATGTATGCATCCTTAATGTCTGTTCCCCTTGGTAAATCTGTGCATGCTTTTGTTTTCTCGTTTTGTCTTTTTTTTTCTTTGCAGAGAGTGATAATGAACTCTCCAGTGGCACTGGTGATGTGTCAAAGGATTGTCCCGAGAACATTTTGTATTCCTGGGGAGAATTACTGGGGAGATGGTAATGCTTCATTTCTTAAATATAGATTTTAAATACTAACCTTTTCTTTGTTTTATGAGACTATATGCTCTTGAGCAGGAGGTTTGTAACTCTTCAGCTTACACAGTTTAAAACACAAAACACATTGAAATGTGTTTTTTAAACCTAGTTTAAAAGGGACTGGTAAATCCTCTTATTTTAGCTTGCAGTTATTTGACAAATCTCTCCCACGGTGTCTGGTAAAGTCTTGTTTTATTCAGCATTTGAGAATATGTCTGTCCGCTCACACTGCAGGTGTGACTCTTCCAATGCAGAGCTTTCTGGCCACCTGTGTTCCGTGGGGCTGGATGTTAAGCCCTCGTGAAACTCAGTGCTAGGATGGAAAAGACAGAGCGACTCCAGTCTGTCTTGTCTAAGCCATTTGTGCTAGCTGACGTATATTTAATTGATTTGTTTAGAGGCACTCTTTTTTCCTTGTTCCTTTTTTTTTTTTTAAATGTACTATATGTAAGCCCTTGAAAAAGAATTCTAGAAAGACTGTGATCCTCACACTCTCCTTCTATTGGAAGTAAAGCGAAGAATATTTGTAAGCCTGGAGTATGATCTCAACAGTGTTATTTCTGTGGTTTAATTAAATGGTTCAGTAGCAGTGTATACTTTGCCAAGAGAGGAAAAAGTCTCGGTATTTGCTACCTCTAAGAGACCTTATATTACTAGCAAATGCCAGAACCACTTACTTGGGTTTCCCTTTGTAAGTAATAGCTCCTGCTGCCTGAGACAAAAATAATCAGAGGCCCTTAATCTGGAAATGGCAAAGCTTCCTCTTCCTAACTCCAAAAAGAGAGCTGGAAAACAGTTTAAGGGGCAATTTCCCCCTTTACTTGGCCACTTTCTAGCTTTGGAGAAACACAGCCTCTAGCTGCTGACCTCATCTGTAATGGAGATCGCACACAAACGTTATTCTGTGAGACATCGCAAGATGTTACTGAGCTTAATGGACCCTTCCCTCCTGCTTGTTTTTAACTATTGTGTTGTCCAAGTTTCTGGCCTTAATGAAAGATCTTTTGGGGGAAGCAGAAATACCTAATGGAATGATTGTACAAATACTCTGGCTATGGACCCTCTGAATGATGAAGAGAATACTGAGGAAAAGTGTGGGAGCTGGTTGATCTCTATGTGTTTTCCTCACCTGAAAAGGCTGTAAACAGATCCGCTCTGGAGCTGTACAGAACTTTCCAAAGCCTGTTCTAAAGGGCATCCCAAGAGAAAAATTGCAGTTTTATATCTGGCACCCCAAGGCCAATGAGGAAGGTCGTTCTGAGTGCTTAAAGAAATGCATGGCAGGTTTGTTTCAATCTGCTTTGCATTTGCATTGGAAGATGCTGATTTAATGTAATTTTTATTTTTTTTTTTTAAATTCATCTGTCAGTTGATTCTTTTAGTTTTAACTTTTGTCCTTGACAAGTACCTGGACTCCTGTGGATAAGCAACGCTGAAGTAAAGAACCGCCCGCAGCTCGTTCTCTCAAGTTACACGTAGCCAGTTACAAGTTACTCAAGTATACTGTTCAATGAGACAAAACATTTAAGACTTTTGGAGTAAACTATTTTGAAATCTTAACATAATTTATACACTTAACTCAGAGAATCATTTAGTAGTTAAACCACCTTAGTTAAAAGGAGTTAAAAAGGGGATGTGAAAGGGGAGATCCTAGCCAGCTTGAAGACTATCAGCAGCAAACGTTTGCTTTAGGAGCGTCTCAAGCAATATTACCTTTTGAGATAAATTCGAGAGTATGAAATACTTGAATTCTTGAATGGCGTTATGCTACCTTTTAAGAACAAAACTTGGAAAGAGTAAGAGATGAAAAATGTTAACAATTTGAAAACTAAAAATAGATTGAAATCAAATCTTCTAGTGTGTTGAAAACTGCAACATATGCTAGTGGAATATCTGTGCACTTGTAAAAAAAGTAAATAAACAAAAATTAACAGTTCCACTTGAACTGGTGTGCCATTTTGTCTCAAATGGAATATTTCTTGCACGTTAATTGCTTCTTGTCATTTCATTAAAATGTCACTGTAACCCAACGGACTGACTCAGCAGAAACGTTGCTCCAAGAGTCTTCTTCAAACATATAAACAGGAATAAGATAATTTACCTAAAAGATATAATAAACAGGTGGAAAGTTATGGAATATTTTTTAAATTTTTTTACTGTTTCCTGCTTCCTCAGCATTAAAGTTATTCTTGCAAGCTGAGCTAGTTTAGCTGAGTACTTAACTGTTTCTGATGTGTGGGGTTTTGTTTTTTTTTTTTTAATAGCAGTCTGATCAGAAATACTTGTTTGTAAAGTTGGAGCATAGTCTGTGCATCGCTGTTCTGTGTCCTTGCTTTTCAAAGTTTTAAAATTCTGTCTTTGAAATTTGCACAGGACAACAACAGCACTTTTGTAACAAATTAAAGATGTCGGTATTCATGAATGACCCATTTTTTTTTCCACGTGCTAGAAGATAAGACTACAATAAAACAAGCTTTTATTTTATGCTTGTTTCTGTTATAGTCTGGCCAAGCAGGTGTCAGAAAGTGTCTAGGAATGTAAGGTGCCTGGGCCTCTACACAAAGGAGGGGAAAATGTGTATTTGTTCATTACTGTAGAATACAGAGCAAGGATTATGATTGATCAAACTGTTTCCCAGACAGGTATTCAGAAACTTAGAAGTTGTCTGTGACAGTTACAGAGTTATGCTTTACTGCATGGACCAGTGTTGCTAAAGTATTACCTGTACTATAAAACTATGTAAATATACAACAAATCCAGTACAATCTGGTGTGCTGTAGCATACTAAATTCTCAGCTGGGAGTATATTAAGTAATAAGGATGGTATTACAGTGTGGAATGTGCCTCTCTGTTAGTTGTTGCCATGAGCTATTTGTGTTGTTTTCTTGGTGTCACTGAAAAGTTCCCTGTTATGTTTCGCTGGGAATGTACATTTTCAGCTGTTCATTTTATTTTACCTGCTTGCCAGGTCCTTACAGAAGGCCTTCTGTGTTCCTCATGTAACACATATGACCAAATCCATGTAATAACCAAACTAACCTGATCTGAAGTGTGCTGTGAATGCTTCGTTTTCACACAACTTGAACTTTGTTTCTGGTGTATTTAATTTATTCCTGAATGTACATTTCATAATTTTATAACCGCTTAGATTGTCCAGTCTTTTGAATATTTCTGTGAATATTGGGTTTTCTTTCTAGCTTTTTCCCATCACAAGGCCATTAGTCTAATATGACTTACTGCAAAATGTACTGAAAAGGAGAAAAGATGGGTTTTAATTTGGCTAACTGAATGATGAAGTTTGAAATTACTTGTATTACACTGCACATTTAAAATTCAAAAATAATTACTGTGTTTAAAAGAATAAGGTTGTTATATAATCACACTCTCTTTTCAATTCTCGAGTCACTGGAAAAATGGGGATGTCATCCTCAGAGTACAGGAAACAGAGATTTTATTTAGAGCAGCTTTGAAATAGCAGTGGTATTCTGTTCACGTCTTCATGACCTGTTTCAAAGAATGAGTACTCTAAACATTTACTTAAGATCGAGGGTTAAATTGCAGGTTATTTAAGTTAATCACAGCTTGTTACCATTTGGCTAAACTGCCCCTCTCACTATTCTCCTACTGGTAGAGCTGAAAAACATAGCAATGGTCAAAACAATACCAGAGCAAAGCAGTTCCTGCACTAAAGAGAAAAAGAGTCAATTCCCGCACTCTTCCTGCTGCATTGCTATGAAAATGGCCATAGTAAGTCAAAGCGAGGTTTAATCTAGATCAGTCAACGCTGTTACCTCAAAACGGATTTTTAAACATCTGTGACTGAAAGCACTGCAATATTGTGCACGTCCAGCGATTTTATCCGGAACGCGTGGGTTCCGTGACTGGATTCATTTTGAAAGGCACGTCTTCAGTGTTCAACCTGTCTGAACATGGCCGTTTCATAGTTCTGCATGCCGACTTTCGTAGGATCAGTTACAGAGTGTTGGAGAATAAAAAAAGTCATCCTGCAATTGTCTTCCTACATTTCTTGATGTGTGTACAAACAGATAGTAAAACACCAGCTCAAGCCAATAGGCAGATTTATTTGGAATGGTGGGATTTTACCAAAGTATGTGCAAGTGTTACTGCTTTGTGGGGCTTGCAACATACTCCTAGCATTAAGTGTAAATCTGGAACTTCAGTCTTCATGTTAGTATTCTTAAAACTGGCTTTTATTTGTTTTCCAAAATGTATTTCTCTACACAGCTTAGGTTATTTTTAATTTCCTTTTCTTAACCTAAGCTAAACTTATATGTTGAACAAATATTTAAATTGAATTTTCTTTGCAGATGGCATAGTTTTCTCTTTCAATTCAAATTATTCTTCATTAGCCAGTTTAGTTCAATTTCTGTAATTGTTTATTCTAATTTTTATTAATTTCTCCAAACCTAGAGAATTTGGATATCACTACATTTTGCCACTGGTACTTAATTGTAAATCCTCGCAGAATTTTTGCCTTCCATCTGACAAATACAAGTAACCAATGGAAGAAAGCTTTGTCGCTAGTTGCTGACTCTGCTTTTCAGAATAACATTGGAAAGCTGAAAAACTTTTTATGCTTTGTAATTCTTGATTTCTACTCCTGTAGTTGAAGTATAATAGGCAAATGATTGTCTCTTTCTCAGGCACAATAATCTCGTTGTGAGACCAAACGGATTATCTACCCTGGTGAAAAGCGGTGTTCCAGAAGCACTGAGGGCAGAGGTTTGGCAGTTGCTGGCAGGATGCCATGACAACCAGGCAATGCTGGATAAATACAGAGTTCTCATCACAATGGTAAGTGATTTCTTTTTTTCTTTTTTTTTTTCTTTCTTTTTCATTTGCTTAAAACAAATTCTGCTGAGCAGCAGTTCTGTTCAGTGGCAAAGTAGCAAAGAGTGAAACAGTTTGGCTTGGTTTAAGCAACTGAAATACTGATCAGGTGGCTTTACCTCCTGCCGTGGGTACCTGCTGAATGGCATTAACAATAGAAATTGCTGACCTATATCTGTAGTAATGCTTGACATTTAGCTTTCTGTGCACTTGCTGTGATGATAATAAGCACATCAGCTTGTTGTTCAGGTGTTTGGGTGGTTTGTTTTTTTTTTGTTTTTTTTTTTTGCATTTCTTGTTTTGTTGTTTATTTTAAAAGAGAAAGTTAAAAACGGTTTTACCTAGCAGGAAACCAGTCTGCTTGCTGTATGGGCAATTTGAGAGGAAAATCCTTTTGGGAATCTTCCCATTCTGTATCATAATGTCATCGGTGCAGTCAATAAACGCTGTACGAGGTTGTCTGCATAGATGTTCTAGACTGGTTATAGCTGTGATTGAAAGATTGAGAACTACTGTGTTGTAGTAGCAGCAACTCAGTGCAGTGTCAGGAGGTAAACTCACCATTTGAGGCTCTGTAATTCTTGCCACTGCCGGGTAGTTATGCACTCTGGGAAAAACAGCAGTCTCAGCAATGGCAGAAACGGGTGAAGGTAATTTTGTATGTTGCTCATAGAAAGTGTTGGCTTTGTTATCTAGAGAATGAATCATCTGTCCATACAAAAGTTCTGGGGTAGACAACGTTAGTAAAAGTTTCTTCTCATAATGTTGTAACGTCTTTTTAATGCTTGTCCTCTTAATTTGACCTACCCGTGATGTTTGTGAAATTTAAAAGCGCCCCTGGAGTGAGATCTGTCCTCATGGCTGCTTCGTCCTTTACCAATAAAGAAGGATGTTTTGATAGTGTAAATTTTTCTTTTTGACGTTGTAGTTGGATTGTATTTTCCTTAGAAACCATTCACAGGACATCTGTCAGCTGTATGTTGCATCAAAACCACCTCCATTATTTTGCTCTTGCTTTCCAAAAGTGGGGAAGATGTTTGTTTCACAGCGGAGGAGGGAGTGGAGAACTTGTACACTGCAAGCCTTATCTTGATGCTAGGGCCTCATGCCTTAAAAAGGCGTTGCTACGCTTGGCCTTTTCATGATAGAAATCTTTCAATGACATGTATTTTAGAAGATGATATTGCATACAGTATTTAACATGGAATGTTAAATACTGTTATGGATTAGAAAATTAAATCCTATTCTGAACTGAAGCATTTATGTAAACTCACTATTTTTCTGAAGTAAATAATTTTTATTCTGAAATCACAGAATTTCTTCTATAGTCTGACTGTATGTAACTGCTGGTGTTGCGCGTACATCTGGCGTACATTGCGTGAAGGGATTCATGAAAAGAAATGAATAGGAGAGAGTCTGTGCCAAGCCAAAGCTAAGGCGCGTTTTTTGTAATTGTAAATATTGGGTGCTCCAGAAAAACTTGTCAACTAATTTTTTTAATTAATTATTACCTGTTACTTACATCTGTGAACAGAACTTTCTGTTTCATTTTGGTGTGTAGGTAATGTGAATTAAGGTATTATATATATAGAGAGAGAGAAAGTCATATATTATTCTCTGTACCCCACTAAAAGCTTTCTTGTAGTAGTATCTTATGGGTGTCAACAATAATAATATGCATGTTAAACTTCAGAGTTGTTATTTGGGTATTACTGAATGTTCACTTGCTTCTTCTGTATGAAAAAGCAGAACTGATTTTTTTTTTCCTGTGTTGTTTGTGTGCTACCGTCTGAACACACCAACAACATGTACTTCATTTTTTCCATAATTAATTATTCTTTCCATCAAATACACAGCTTTAATCTTCTTTCTTTCAATTTGCAGATACATTTAGACAGTCATTGTCTCCTTTTGTTGTTCTGCTTAACGTCTCTCTCTTATTTAGGCCCACTTCTGGAAAGCGGATATTCTTGTGGGCATCTTGACCACTTTAGTGGTATATTCTGTAAGCGTGTGCATCCCAGAGCGTGTTTCTGTGAGACGTTCCTAGGTGGTTAGAGGTGTCAGAGCTCTGCGCTTGCAGTGTTGAGAATAAAGCGTGCTGAGATACAAGGAGTAGGAGGTGGCAGTAACAGCCACGAGCTTGACCCCGTGCCTCGTACCTGCTCATACAGCTCCCCCCGGCACAGCTCTCCCCCTTAAACAGCTCCCCGCTGCTGCCTAGCTCCTGGGAACCTCTCGTAACATTCTCTCCCGTGCCGCTCCATCTCCTAGCTTGTTGTAGCAGCTCCTTTGTGCATGCCTGCTCTCCCAACAGCCCGGCCCTTTCCCCTTGCTGGTCACCCAGCCTTACTTGCACCGTTCAGCCAAACTGCCGATTGCAGTACGTCAGGCAGAGAGAGGGCACACTGGAAAACTCTCTGCACCCAGGGATGTGTAAGAAAGTAAGTTTATATAGGTGCAATTGGGGCTTTTTGTCCGGTGATGAAAATAGCATGGCTAAAATGTGTAACGCTATAGCAAAATACTATAGAGTACTGTAGTAATTAATATAGTATTAGCCAGTACTTACCAGTAAGATAAGGAATGCTGGCCAGTTTTCTTGAATGAGGCTTGGCTTTAAAAGCATCTTTGATTTCTTTGATTGTATAAGATCTGAAGGAATTTTTTTCTAAAGAGACTTTCAGAGGGCTAACTTGAGGGACAAATCTTGAAAACAGGCATTTTATTATCGCAGCTTAAAAGGTGAACCGAATAGCTGGAATTATTAATATTGAACGTATGATACCTACTTTATGACTGCCTCTTCTGGGAAACAGAGGTAAATATATTAAAAACTGGACCTTTAAAACTACTACGATGTTGCTGGTGAAACTGCTTGCTAGTGGCGGAGGAGAATTGTATGACTGGCAGGCCAAAAACATGTTCCTGGTCATGAACTGAATGGTAACACTCTCAACATTTTAGTTTACTTTAGAGACCATGATACAGACACATTTGTTGTTGTACGCCAGTTGCATGCAGTCTGTGCAGACGTATGTTAGATTGGCTAACTATTCAGATCTGGTACGCATGTTACACTACATATATCCCTCTGTGCAGAGCTCTGAAATCTCCTGCAGTATTTTGCAGTTAGAGGAGTGTTTTGTTCACTGTGTTCCATAGGAGAGAGTGATTTGTGGCTTGTTTTAGTGTTTCAGTTCAGCACAGAATGCAAAATAAAATCTCTGTCTTATTTAGAAAAATCAATGCCATAATTATTTTCTCCAAAAGGGACGTCTTCTAGTCCTCTGCACTGGAATTCAATGGTCTGTCAAGAATGATCCAGTGAACGGAGTTTCCCTTCCCATACCAGAGCATTCACACACGGAGATAGTCCCCATCTCTAGCTGAGTTTGGAGGGAAGGGAGAAAGAAATACTTCTGCTCTCGCAAGTACTTTCTTACTGACGAGCACTGTCTTGCTACATCTTACGTCTCCTGCTGAGTTCCAGCTTCATGATTACCATGAGCCTCTCAAATTTTGACTGGAGCACAATAGTAGGTCTTGCATACAATTTTAGAGTGTAGGAGTTGTGATTTGGCAGCTGCTTCATTTCTGACATATATGTAAATCTGTACCATACGACAATCAAAATCCGCCTTAGTTACCGTTCTGGCATGTGTGCCACAGGCTTTTGACCCAGCTGCACGTGGCGTGGGAAAGAAGGGGAAAAATGAAAGATACACCAGCAGAGATAAATTCGTATTTTTACATATACATATATATTTAAGGAAAACAGAAATGCAAGTCGGAGTGAGAAAGATCTGCTTCTGTGATGATAATGAAGGGGTAATACTGGTATTTGGATATAGAGCTTTTGTAAAAAGCATGTCAGATCCATTTGTTGAAAGAAGATAAGTAGAAGACCGTGCATAAGCTAGGGTCACTTCATTGACAGAGATTTTTCTTCTGCCTACTTGATGTTGTTTCATGTTCAGCTTCACTGGCTCTTCTCAAGAGACTCAGATGAATTTTTCCTGTGACGAGACACATTTTGAGCTCCGCTCAACTGCTGCGTGGCAAGCCACAGTTTACCTCATTTACAGCTGAGGTGACTGGTAATCCTCTTCAGCAACGGTTACGCTCCGCCTTGCCCCACACTGCTGCCCTTACTCCACTCTGTCCCTCTCAGAATAGGTGTCAGGCACTGTCCATACGTAAATCGTTAAAAATCCGCTGTCACTTGATGGCAGTAATGAAGCAACTTACTGTAGAACACTTGTTGCATCCGAATGGGGACAGATGTTTTATTTATTACATCTTATGGTGCCTATTATTAACATTCTGCTGTTCTGTTTTAGATGGTTCATTCTTGTATGTGTTCTTGCTGCTGAATTGGTCGGGCAGGGCTTCTGTCCATCTTTTTCCGTGGGACAGACTGGGTGCCTGTTTTGTAGTGCCGTTACTGATTACTCTTCAAATTGCCTACACTCAAGTCCTTTTTCCTGAGTGTAGAAATCAACACCTGTCAGGGTTGTATGCAGTTGCAGAAGTAAAATAATGAAAGGAGAAAAAGGAGGCAGTCATTTGCATTCTATACTTTGCAAACTTTTGGATGGACCATTTTAAGGTAGGATTTATGATTGTTAAATGTATCATTTCTTTATAAAAGACTTTCACTTTACAGTCTGATTTCCATTAAGAGATGAGCTGTATGTATAAAGTTCATCTAACAGCATATATAGACTTCCAAATACTGCTGCTGCTCTGGGTTTAAGAAAACAAAACTTGTTTTAAATTTATTATTATTATTTCAAGTATGATCAGAAAAAGAAACCTAGTCTCAGGTACAGGAGATGCTGGTAGTGCTACGTTACTCAAAAGCGATGAAAGTTTGCATATGAGTGTGAATGCCCTTTCTTGAGATGGATGGTGACTTTGAGTCGAAGGTCTTAAAGAAAGACTCAATGGCTGTCCTGCCAAATGACTTGTAAGAGAACCAAAAAGAAGATTATTTGTTTATTGTCATAATTTCCTTTGGCAATATGAGCATGTGCCCAGAACAGTTAGAGATAATAACTAATTAAAGGGTCAGGCTTCAGAAGAGTTGGCCAAAAACCAGCTTTGTCTGCTGACTGTGTAATGGTGTTTGCGTCTGCGCCAATAACGTTTCAAACCGCTCTACAGAAGAGTGAAAATCCTTCACAGGAATCTTCCAAAGTCTGAAGCAAATATGAGAGGCGCTGATTTGGAGATGGTGTATTGCCATGTTGTGAAAATAATTTATCTCAGTAACATAATAGTTTGAAATTGTTTCTAATGACACAGTGGTATGATTCTCATGCAGTAGGGACCAGTTACATGAATGAAATGTTCTCTTGCTGCAAAAGACAGAGCAAATGCATTGGGTTTGGGGCTCGATGAGATCTAATCAATTTAGAGCTAAAATATGTGGTTTATCCGTTCTGTTTGGACCAGTGTTATTACATCTGATTCCTACAAGACAAATCCTCTCATTATAAAGCAAAAAGAAAAAAAAATGCAAATTAGGGTTTCAGAATTTCTGGAGACCTCTCGGGTTAAGACGTTTTGTAGGCCCAGATACATAATTAAGCTTTAGCACTTGTTTGCTGAAATGAACAGTAAACAAAGGCAAATGGAAGTGGTCTGCACACACCGACGGAATTACACGTTACACATTACTCGCACTAATTGTCTCGTATCCATGTAGTCACAAGCCCTCCGGTGCGTGTGTTCAGCTGCCTTGGCCAGGATCAATTGTGTGTGACACGGAGGACAAGGGATGCTGGCTACAAAGTCATCCCTACATCTCTCGGGTTTCTCTTGGTTAGTGACAACAAACTGGTTTTTGGGTGAGTTTTTGGTACTCTTTAGGAGCCAAGCAATGCTCATGGCATGGGCTTTTCCCTCAGGAGCTTGCTGGCTTTAGGCTGTGTACATCTTAGACAGCGTTGCTGCTCTCTGTCTCTGTTTCCTTGCTGCGGGTGGGTCTGTGGCTCCCAGCCTGCTTTCCTCTTGGCAGAGGTGACGTGCAAGAGCTGTAGCTCTGCTGTGAGTCTCCACGTGGCTGGTCATCGGCTCAGTCTTAACACTTCTGTTACAAACCTCTACAGAAAAGGAAGAGCTACAGTAGAGAAAAAGCTTTGAAATTCTTTAACAGCTGCATTTTGTTATAGAATCATAGAAAGTTCTGGGTCGGAAGGGACCCCTAGAGCTCATCTAGTCCAACCCCCCCGCAGCGAGCAGGGACACCGCTAACTAGATCAGATTGCTCAGAGCCCTGTCCAACCTGGTCTTGAATATTTCCAGGGATGGAGCCTCCACTACCTCTCTGGGCAACCCGTTCCAGTGTTTCACCACCCTCATTGTAAAGAATTTCCTCCTTACATCTAGCCTAAACCTACCCTGTTTTAGTTTAAAACCATTACCCCTCGTCCTGTCACTGCTGTCTCCACTAAACAGATTGTCCCCATCTTTCCTATAGGCTCCCTTTAAGTACTGAAAGGCTGCAATCAGATCCCCTCTCAGCCGTCTCTTCTCCAGGCTGAACAAGCCCAACTCTCTCAGCCTGTCCTCATAGGAGAGGTGCTCCAGCCCTTGGATCATTTTATATTTATTATAAGCACTTTCTGAGAACAGAAACTTCCTCACAGTGGTAGGACTATGAGAAGGCCTGCAAATAGATGTGTGTATCGCCTCTTCTCCAAGAGGTGCAATAGCGGTCTCTTGTCCAAAATTCAAAAAATTTGCTGAAAATAGCAAACACCATTGTTGAAGTTTTGTCGTCTGCTGAAGTACCATCCTTCCATGCATTGAATTGACTTTATCTGTTTTCCTTGGTGCATCTGTCTGCAAACTGATCTCAAAGGACTGACGTAAAGATCAACTCGTGCAAACCCAGTGTAGGAAAGTATCTACTTTTTACATTTTGAAATTACCAAAACTGTTCAAAGGAGAAGAGGCATTTGCTTCCTTGCTTCATACTTAATATTGACTTGGCTTTTTAAAATTTTTTTGCTAGTTTGCTGACGTTGGTAAATGGAAAGTGGATGAGATTACAAATGAGCCCCTGTGTCTGTGCAAATAAGATTAAATGCAGTTGACTTTGAAAATGGTGCCTTGATACCACGTTTGTGGTTTTTGGGCATGGGGTTTTTTTTGATTATTTGTGTGAAACAGTTGGGTTGAAACAGTTTAGCTGTGGATTGAGAGAATTACTTACATAGGAAGGCTATTTTAGTTTGAGTAGAAAATTAATCAAGCTTGTTATTTGCAGCAATACCAAAGGATATTAAGTCAGCACTAGGAAGAGGAATATTTTTTGTCCCAATGGCATCGTGCAGGGTTCCACTGCTCAGTGTTCTGAGACTAATTAATCAGTAAGGGTGTCTAATTAAAAAGATGACTGTTCACCAGCTGCCACAGCAGGTTGGTTAATGGACTGAAACATTAGAGTATTTTTGTAGCAAATATTTGTGTTCAGAATGCTGCATCTGTTTGTCCTCTCTGAAAATGGGGGAGTTGCTGCTTCTGCGTAGCGAGGAATAACTTGTGTGTTCTCTGCTCAGTCCAGCGGGGAGCGAGCTGTTTCATCAGCGCTCTGTCTGCTAGGCACACTGGGCACAAGCAAGGCGAGAGTATCAAGAGCAGCGTGTAGCGTGTGGGTTTCTTCTTGCAGCAGTTTTTCAAAAATGTCTCTATGCAGTGAAGCATTCTCCTGTTTCCCAGTAGACTGCTGTCGTGGGCTACCGCCCGCCCCGGGACAGCCACCATCTTTGGACACATGGGCTTGTGGCAAGTGGCCTACTGAAAATAATAAAGGTCCCCCCATCTGCAAGAAAGCATCTGGAAATCTCTGAGGATGGTACCGTGATTACAGAGCTTAGACACACAGCACGCCCGTCTTTTTGCACTGCAGAAATTTCCCAGCAGTAAAAGTTTTGGAAATGCTGGTCTATGATATTTTTGTTGTTCTAGTTTTTTCTTTGTGTCTTTATTTGTTCTCGCTACGAATTAGGAACGGCCTCTCTTAACTCGTAGAGATACTAGATATCAAGAACAATGTAGCTATATGCTTATCAGTTATAAAGGATCAATTATTATTATTTTAAAAATGGTGATTTTTTTCAGTTGACTAACAAGAGAGATTACTGATACCTGTTTTATTGATTTTTGAATGAGATACTTGGATATTAAGCAAAATAATTCCAGAGGAACTGATCACTTCAAGATGTATGTGCAACTTTTCCAGTTTCCTGTTTCCTTTAAATAGAGTATCTGTAGGCAGCTTTTTATGTTTTACTTTTCTCCTCCTTTTCTGAAAGGGTGAGGATAGGATGACTTTTACTTAACTCTTTTCTTAAACTGAGATCGTTCATTTCAGAGCAAGTAGATTCTTGGTATTTTTATAATTTAATGTGGTTTGTAGAGAAAAATCAGATCATATGCTGGTTGGATTGATAGAATACCTCATTTTTGGTATAAGTTGCACTGTTAGTGCTGACAGTTACAGTCATCTTGTTTGAATTATTTTAGTGGTGCTGCACACTGTGGAATAATTAGGTATATATGCACTGAAAATACTCATTAGAAATTAGTGAAAAAATATTGTCTCTAAAGAGTAGAAGTTGACAGAATTTTTATTCTTTAAATAGCTTCATTTAAATTCAGACTTCAGATAAAAGTTTTATATTATTATGAATGCACTGGGGTACCTAGTTTCATAGTAAATGTTAATATTACTCTTACAAACTCAGGAATAAAATGTCCCTAAGGTGAATTTAATTTGCCAAGTTTTGATTCATTTAGAGCTCTTCTGGAGAAAATTTTTCAATTTTGTGTGCACAAAAGGGAGGATCTTGTGCTCGCTCTTCATCTTCAAAGAAATTCTTCAATTTAATGACAGCTCTTTTCAGGGAAGAAAGGAGTAGCATCTATTAGTAATGTTTATTTTTATGTCATTTTGATTTTAACTTTTGTGTGTGATATTTGAGGTGGAAAATAATGCCAATAATATTTTTTTCAGGGCCTGCCTGAAATTATAAAGTTCTGCACATTTATTTTCGAGCAGTTCCTTTTCCGTACATAAGCACTTACGATGGCACTGTAAAATGACACTGACAAGGCAATTCCTGGCTCTTGGGGCGCTGTGTGACCTGCCGGCTCTGAAAGTCACACAAATTGACACATTTGCAGATTTGCATTTGCCCTCTTGGAGACCGCGTTTTGTTTTGTCGGTGTGAATTTATAATCCGTTATCTGCAGGAACAGGGGAGCATAGTTGCCTGTCGTTTCAAACAGAATGATAAAACCTTGGGTAATATCAGTATGATGGCCTGAATAGGTTTAAATGATGGTTACTGGAAGAGTTGATATTAAAATTGATAGTCCTATAGACTCCGGATATATGTATATTGATGCAGATAGAAAGTGTTTTGTGAGGTAGGATGGAGCGGGGACGTCTCAGTGTCTTGCTATTCCTTTCCAGTAGAGTGTGTGGTAATAGCTGGTAGTTCTGGTAAATGCTTGGCACCTCAGAGCTCTTTTTAAAAATACATGATACTCCTTTGTAGATAAAACATTAATAGGTATTCTGGTTTAATTTGAATATTGGTTTGTTAATAGGTGTTTGGTTTTCCTGTAGCAGTAATGATGCTGATGCTGAAAGAGCAGCCATAGTAAGAGGATGTTTTAAACAACGGTGTTCTACACCGCTGAGTAGAATTGGATCATTTTTGAAGTTCTCTGCGGGGTGTGTTGTCTTTATGTAATGCATATTCATTCTGTGTGTGTGCATCTATCCGTTGCAGCATAGGGCACTGCTAAGATGAAGCAAATGTTATGTATGTGGACCACTGCAAGAAAGCTGCTGTTCCTGAGAGCACAGCTTTATTTTTTCGTGTAAACAATCGACCTGCTCTTGGTATTACTCTTTAATCTAAAACTCCCGTGTTCCTGACTTCAAACCAAGGTTGCATAACCGGCATTCGGGAGGCTGCATTACTCAAGGGCTGGAGCTGTTGAAGGTGAGAGGGAGAGACAAAGCCTCGGGTTCTGGACGTTACTGTAGCGGAGCAGTTAGTGTGAGAGGCATCAGGGGATGCTGTCTGTACAGCATCCACGTTCTGGAAATCAGGAGACTTCACTGAAAATCGGAGTAATTGGATTTTAAATGTCTTGTTTGTAAGACTAACTCATTTCTGTTATTGCACATGTAACTAAACAGTAACGTTCATCTCCAGAAGCATTTTGGGGCCGCCTCGGGCTGACTTTGAAATGAGAAGGCCGTTTGGGTGTCACTGGGTTGCTGAACTGCCACATTGGCATCTGCAAGTGGCTTGCATATGCAAATACAGTGACTCTATCTAAAAATGACTGTCTCTCTTGCAAATCTGAATTACTAGCTGTAATTTATATTTGGAATGGTTTGTGTCTGAATTAAAGCTGAGAGCAACTTCCTTGTAGATTCTGTTGTGTGATTTGAAAGGTTGTTTCAAGCCACCAGGAACTGCTTTCGCTAAGAGCCCAGTCTGGGGTCCCACGCTGGCTTACGCAGAAAAAGATGCAGAAGTCTGTCTTTAAAATAGGCAGCATTTCCTATGACTATTTTATGAAAGTTAATGTTTCAAAAAATTTTAAATACATTTATTTAAGAGAGCAAAACACCTTTTGCTGATTCTTAATTGCTGGTTTCAATATGTTCATGTTTGATGCTATGAGAATTAAACAGAGAGCTCTAAATGCTTAGAGGAACACTGAGAATCAAAGGATCCAAAAGCATACTTTGTATCTGGCTTTTTTTGTTTCTCCAAAGAATCACAGTTGGTGTTTGAAGTCTCTTAGAATGCCTTTGTTAACAAAGTGCTGGTGGTCAACGTTTTATTAAAGCGTGTTTCTACCGTAGCAGTGTGCAGCTAGCAGTGGGCAATTCACAAGCATTGAAATCGTAACAAAGCCCAGCAAGGCTGGAGCTGCATATGTAGAAAACCCAAAGCGTACAGAAGTGAGGAAAACATCAATTCAAACTGGAATTTAATATAGGGGCAACTCTGATACCTTTTGCTACCTTAATTTATGTCTGACTGCTTTATGATAAACCTCAAATGACAATATTATTTGTATGTTCTTTAGGATATTCTTCCAAGGGGCTGAGCTAATATTAAGTACATTTTACAGTAATCACTTCAGGGGAGATGAGACCTATAGATCTTCTTTACAGCCTGTATCTGTTAAACATTTTTTCCCCTCTGCAGTGATGAGTATGCTCATACCAATTACTCTTGTAATTTCCCCTATCAGCAAGCAAATTTGCAGCTGCTGAGGTAAACTAAAATGTACTCTTCCTAATAACCTTTTCTGTAGGCTTCTGTGGGCATACCCAAATATTTGGACAGCAAGAATTTTTTTTTCTTGTTGTGAATTTTCGTCAGTTGTTTTTTTAAAAAAACTGACAACTGAATATTGATGATACAGAACTTCACATTTTTTACTCATATGCTGCATGTGACAAAGCCTTCTTCACATGGCTGGTTTGTCTCAAAAGCAATCCAGTTTCAAAATACAACCTTTTTTTGATCAGGTAATACAATATACAGCCTGAATCTAAACCTAAATCATCGTCTATGGGGGGTGTGGCTTCAGGCTGTGTGCTTGCCAGAAGAGGTTTCTGTTACTGCCTGGTTCGTCTCTTCTGTACACTCTGTCTAGCAATTGCAAGGCTGATACATCACAGTCACTTGTAAATTTTTATTTAGAAAACTTCCTTCCCCCCACTCCTCTATTACAGCAATGAGATTGATCCTTGGTGTAGCTGTGGTGTAAGGGGTGAGATGGGAGCGCGTAGCTGGGGCAGGGCCGGGAGGCGACCTTCGGATAGCCTTAGGTTACTGGAACACTGCAGTCTGGTTAACTATGCTGCTTGTTACTTGTATGGCAAAGGAATTAGAGGTACCTTTTGGAATTCTTTCACAAATTTGTAAATGTAGTTTCAGAAAGCACTTTTGGTCTTTGTTGTCACACCTGCCAGGATTTCATTTGCCTTTCTATGAAAATGCTTGCTCTTAAATTCTTCTTTTATGGAAAACTGAAAATGTAGAAACGTGTGTTAGGGATAAAATGTGCCTGCAAATGTTAGAATAAATACTCTTTTGGGATGCTTTATATGTATATATTTATATATTCAGTGCAGAATGGCTATACCTGGCAGAACAAGAAGCGTGACTCCGGATGCTGAGTGCAAGCAGTGGATTTACATAGCTGTCAGTTAAGTGGAGTGATACTTGGATGGCTACGCATTTTCTTTGAACTCGAAGACTCACATTTCGGGCAACCATGCACTTGATTAAGTTTAGAATATTGCACAGTGAGAAAACTAATTTCATAGAAAGCTCAGAACAGCGTGTCTTTTTGTCTTTAGTAGCTGGTTGAGTCAGCACAAACTCTGAAAATGTGCAGCCTGGCTCCTTTAGCCTAAGCGTTAGACAAAATACTTCCAAAACTTTGATTTAAAGCCTTGATATTCATATGTCTTAAGATTATCCTGACAGATGAAAATTTATGTATAGTGACTGTTGTACATGGAGTGTCCTTTGCAGAAGCTGCTGACCTTGTCACAGATTCATTAGTTAACATATTTTCCTGCATTATTTACATCTCTAGAAATACCTGTGGCTTCACGTGATGCTTAAGAAGGAATGAGTTAACTGTGTATCTAGCCTCAAGGATTCATACTGAGTCTGGAGAAGCAAAACTACAAAAATATACTTACATTTGTCTGTGTTATCCTTGCTGCACTCCCTTGTGTGTTTGAATTTCCAGTGTCAATTTCTTGATTTTTGTGCTGCAGTAAGGAGTTAATCTGATGCTTTTCCCTTTCGTACAAGTGGAGGAGGAACCTGACTTTGATCTGTATGCTTGGCCATGCTGCTCCTGCGTGCTGATAGCTCTCGTGGACTGGGCTGAGAGACTTTTCGTATGGTTCAGAAAGGAGTTATGAGTAACACCAGTAGAAACCTTGATTATCTGCAGTGAAGACAAAATCTACGGCACAAACTGTATTACAATATTAGCTCACACTGGGATGCTAGCACATGCTACCTACCTGGTTCCAGTGCAAATATTTGCAGTGTAAGTTACTGTTTCCAGTCATAATTCTCTGAAGTATCTGTTAAATACTTTGCTTAGTATTAATTAAGGGTTATCTTATCTTAAGAACGTTTCACAGTGCACACACTTCTTACAATTTTTTAATTAAAGTCGCAGTTTTGACAATCTGACGAGTATTGGATGGGAGACAGGGAGTTCTCCAAGACTGTCTCCGAAGTGCTTGTATAGCTAGAAGCCCTGTAATGATGATCAAGCACATATCAGAACTTTGACTATGTTATGATCTTGTAATTATAGCCATCTTTATAATTCTGTAGATACAAAGGGGCAGAATTCTGCTTCTTCAGACGAATAAATTTTGGTGTTCCCTAACTTTTCAGTACTTAATTTAGAATCATTAAGTAACTTTTATTTATGTAGTGTCTCATCATTGTGATGAGTGACATAAATACTGTTCTATTGCTGTGTATTTTAATAATAAGCTGATACATTTTACAGATCTAGGTAAAGTTGCCAGGACATAAATTAAGTGGCATAAGGTGTGTCTTTCTTCCTACTGACCGTGAGAACTTCCAGTGACTAATTCTCTGTTCACCTTGATTTCCTCCCTTATACTCTGTACAGTTCTCTGAAACTTGTACTAATTGTCATCTCCAAAGCAGAATCCAAAAAAAGCCAAACACTACTTGTCTCTGAAGCTCTTTCTGAAAATTGAGTCATAGACGTTACATTTTAAGCCAGCAGAATGTTTGATTATTCTACTTTTGACTGCCTTTAAAATTCTAGTTGCCATAACAACTTTATTTCTTTATTTTTAGCACATCAGTTGCCATAACAATAAAATATAGCTTTTTGAATGTAACCATTTTTTCCTCACTTTTTTTGCTTTGTTTTATAAAGAACCTTTTTTGGGAGGCGAAGGAAATGTAGCAAAGCTCTTGCCCTGTGAGCACTTTGATTGGAAAGTAACCTGAGTGTTTTTTGTTTGTTTGTTTTTTTAATCTAGCCTTATTCCATTTTTGTGGCAGTTTTTTGCCTACTGAGTATTTTCATAACTTACACAGAAAAATTAATGCAAGTCACTGTATAAAGCCTTTCTTTTATAGAGAATTGCTGTTGGAATTTCATTTTCGTGTGTTGTAGTTAATGAATTAGAAAGCCATAACTGTTAGAGTCATTTTGAATATCTTTATTTTATTATATGGAATGGCTATAAATAAGGTATAGGCAACTGCTACTGACACAGGAAGAATTTTTCTTTACGCTTTGAGAGCTGTGCTGCTTTCTGCTTGTTTGGTTGTTTTCTTGTTCCTTACTGTTGGATTGCTTTAAAGATTACTGTTGAAGTTTTACAGCGAGTAACTCCATTTTTGTAATGTCATTTTTATCTTCGCTGTCATTAAAAGTATAGGAACAAATTATGCTCAGTTTGTTCCTGCAGCAGACATCACAGACAGGCTGGGAAGAAGGGTGTGCAGGAAACACGCTGTGTGCCTTTTCAAGCCAGATGAATTCTAGTGGCCGTACAGAAATCATGGCCGTTAGCAGCCTATGCAAACGTAGCAGGTAGGACCCCGTGCTTCCAGCGCGTCCCATACGGCCCTTCCCAGGCATCCTGTCAATTAGAGGCCAGTGTTTAGTTCAGTGTGTTGGGATGCTGAGTTTTGGGTGGTTATATATGATATAGCTTAATAATACGTGAACAAACCGATTGACATTTAGCTTCAAACCATAATTTTGAGTGGAGGGGAAACGTTTACGTGTGAATTGAATATTGGTGAAAGAAGTTGGACTTGAACTTAATGTATAGAGTTGACTTCTATATTCCCTGATAGTGTTGTTTCCAAAAGGACTTGTAGATCTCAAAATTACTGTCTTTATATTTAACCTATTTTTAGTGCTGTATGTTTAATTTCATTTTTTATCTTAGAGATGGCAAATAATGTCAGGTTTGGTATTTCTTTTTGAATAAAGAAAATAATTTCTCAGCTCACATAACATTTTACATGTGCCAATTTCTAGCTATAAATATAAATGTCCTCATTACCTAATACAATCAAAGTAATTGAAGACAAAATTTGCTAGTTATTGGGAGTTGAATGTATTTAGATGTTATTAATCTTGAAACATAGTTATGAGATGTGAGATGATTTTATAAATTTTAATTAGCTAATTTTTAACTCATGGAGAAAGAAAATATCAGTGATTCTTGCTTTCAGTGGCATTTTCTAAACTTCTATCACTGCTGGGTTCCATGTCTCTGAGTTACCCGGGAGCCTGCTTCAATGGCTTGCAAAACTTTCCTTTTAGACTGTTCTTGGTAGGAAGCTATTCCTGGTCCTTTCTCATATATGGTTATTAATGCAAGTATGTGCCGATATAGATTCCGTGCTGTAAGAGAATATAAGTGATACCTCTCAGCAGTTCCAGCTGGGAGGAAAATTTGGTCTAAACGAAGCTGAGCTTAAAATCCATAAAAAGAAATTGTGCCACGCGTCAGTTTATAAATAGTTTTCATGCCATATCTTTTCCATTTCTTCACAAAAGTGGTAGAATAGTAATACCGAGTAACACTTTGTTTAAAGATAGTCTTCTAAAATTCACATTTTACTTTGATTGTTTTCAGCTTTATTGTCCTCAGGAAATAGTGGAATTGGCTTTACTAGTCCAAATTTGGGATCAGTACCACCTGCTCCTCAGTGGATCTTGCCCTGAAACAAATAGCGACTGTTCAGTTCTTAGCTGATTTTTGTCTACACCAGCATTTGAAGCTGTGACTTTTTCTCCTAAACGATCCTGGTTGTTCAGTGTTTTTCTGAGCCACCTCTTGTCTCCTGGAGGAAGCGCTATTTTTAACAATCTATTATAGGAAAAGTTTGGGGTGGAATGTGCCAATTATGTACGCAAATCAAAACGTAAGTTGTCCCTGTGACTAGGCACGCGCTTCCAGGCAGCCGGTCTGGATTAGGCTGGATGCTCTGGGTGAACGTGCTGTGACCATGTCACCCAAGCTGCATCCAGGAAAAGGGGATTTGAATCTGTTTCTGACACATGGCCGTGAATTTGTCACATGGTGGCAGCTGCCACTTAACAAGTTTTAGAAAAGGCAGTTGGAGTGAAGTGGGTAATTGTGAGAGGTTTTAAACTGTTTTTGAGAAGAAGATAAATGATGCACATGAACGTTCTCTGTGTTGTAGCCGTCAGCAGAGATTAAAAGTAAGTTGCCAGAGGTTACGGTGGGGAGCTTCTTGTCGCACAGGTTTGCCGTTGTGATGTGCAGAAATACGGTGCTGAGATGGAGGAGGATTTGGAAGCGCATGCAGTGTTGATCACGCAGTGGTTTGTGGATGTGTGTCCGTGGCTTTGAGTTCTGAGGAATGCTTTGAGGATGAAATGGAAGTGATGCTCTTGGGAGAGCTCTGGGGAGAATTTAAAGAAATAATACTGGGCATAGCTGTTTTTGTTTGTTTTTAAAAGGCAATGAAGTATGAAAGTCACGTTTGCGTGTTCTTTAGCTTTATTCTTTGGTGCATCCAAACTTGTGATTTTTGAAAGACTGACAGACGTATATGGTTTTGATCTTTCTATTGGTATCTTAGTAGGTGCTTTTGCACAGGCCTCCTTAGAAATTGACTTCCTCATCAAGGCTACAATAAATTATTCATCATTTGAACTCATTGAATCAAAATTTGTTGCCTTTTGGAAAGTCATGCTGTAGTTTAAAAGAACTCTTGGGCTTGCACTATGTGAAAAATCAAAGTAGGTGCTTATAGTGTTTGGTTTTTGTTTTTGTTTTTTTTTTTTAGTAGCCCTAAAATCTGTTATTCTAGCTCTGCTGAAGTGAGATTACTGCTAATACTGACTGAGCTTACGCTTTGGCCAAGTCAGTGGGAATCCTTTTGAACATAGACTTTCTTGGTGCCCAGCTGCGATACACTTCTAGAATACCAGGATCTATGGAATGTAGTTCCTGGCTTGACATAGACAAAAGCATTAGTAAAAACACAACTATGTGAAAATGTGCCTCAAAAAAGTTTAAATGGACGCAGTATGAAAATAATCTTTTAAGTATTATTTTGAAATATGAGAAATGATTCCCATAAGAAATGAAAGGGTAATACTACCTGCACTGTTCAGACTATTCTCTGCATTTCAGTATTTCTTCATTTGCAGTTCTCTTAATTGCCATCTTTGGTCCTATGATTTAACAGGTGAAAATATTAATCATCTCTTCAAAGCAGTGTAATTAATAGCTAGTTCAGGTCCGTTCTCTGTAATGCATGGAGGCTGTGTTCTATGTGGAGACAGCTGCGTGGATAGGACATGGGTTGGTTGTAGTACCTGAAATGCAGAGGGACAATTCTGAACGAAATGCACGTTCTTTTAGACTGTCAGTATGCTTTCACAACCCACTAACTAAACATTAGTCATGCAATCAAAAGCAGGAGCGAAAGGAAAAGCAATGCCAATAACACGGCCTGCCATCGGGATTCCTGGAGCAGTGGTAGGTACTATGCCTGTATTCTTTTGCCAGTATTCTTTTTTTTTTTAAAAAAACTACTGCTAGTTTAAGGGCAGGTGGATTAGTTTTAGTGACAGACACATGAAACTGTCTGAGGGCACATGTCTGACTTTTTACTTTTCATACCATCCTGAGACATTTTGGTGTATTTTCCACTGTCCGTTGTAATTAATTTTGGAGCTTTTCTTGCCATATGTGGTCAGCTAGTAAATAGCATCCTTATGTAGCTTAAGTGCTGTTTGTTTAAAGCAAATGCTGTGTTCAGGTCCTGAAAAATGCTAATTCTCACCATTCATTAGACTTCACAGCATTTCCCTGAAGTAAATTCAGTTCTTGATAGATAGTTTATTGCAGGGTGGTTTATTTCTATTGATTTGAGGCACAGAAGTTTGGTGATATTTGTCGCTCTGAATTGAGCTTACAAAGTGAATTCCATTTGTCATAGGAGCGTCAATATAATCCTGAGGGAAGTCCCTCCTGAAGAAAAATGTCCTTTAATGTAAAAGTCAGAAAAGTAACCATCTAATCCGTGAGAGCACAGTAGTAATGTTTAAAGGGAGATTGTAGCAATTTATGCCAAAAATTTGTTTAATATTTATTAAATACACGAATAATGTTAGTAGCTAATTCAAGTTTCAAACTTCAGAAGTGTTCGATGTAATTGCTAAATAACAGCATGAAAGGACTGCACGATAAACTTGTCAGTGTGAATGCCCACCTCTCTCTACTGATCTATCACAACACAGAAAAAGAAAAAAAAGGGTTTTGCCAATTTCTTGTTCTGTATCACAGCATCCTAACAGTACTGGGAAAAGGACTGGGGCTGAGAGCCCAGCAGAGGAGCAGGCTGAAACAGAGCCTCCTGGCATACTAGAGAAAGGAAAAGGGATCATTAGCCCCGTTCCTCATCCCTCGCATACCTTGACCTCTCATAATGCTACTGTCCCCTTCCAGCCTCTTACCTGAACTCCCCCCACCCTCCACTCCAAATTATACCGGCCCCTTCCTTCTTTCCCACTTTATAGAACCTACTCTGTTGCTGCCGTCAAATTCCATTTCGCCTCTAATGTGGAAAAGGCTTGTGTAGGCTGTGGGGAGAGTTTTTTCCTGTAGTGGTGAGGTAAGTGCTCCGCGAGAGCATCAAAAAATCAAAAATGTAGCTGTGTAACACATATCACTTGATCTTTTGTGCAGTCACAGGGGTATGTGGGCCGTCGCATTGTAAAATGATTTATGGCATTCTTTATGATCATGGGGTGGGAGGGAGATGGGAAGGAAACTGGTCTGTGGCTGCAAAACTGATAAATGAGACTGTCGGGTGGAGAAGTATTTCATGGGTTTAAACTTTCTGCAAGATACTGTAGTTTCCTTCAGAACTAACACTTTGGGGTTTTTACCACTGTCCAAGCGTGTTTGGTCTCGGTGACAATGAAGAGAAACCGCCATGAGAAAAATTCAGCGCCCATATTGGAAGGCACAGTGCAAGTTGTCAAACGTTGGAGCAGGGGCCCACACAAGCTGTGAAAGCTCCGTCCGCGGAGACCTTCACAGCTCGGCTAGGTAGGGGCCAACGCAATTTGGCGTTGGACCTGACTTTGCAATTGGCCGTGCTTTGAGCAGGGTGTTGATATCCAGAGGTGCCTTCCAACATAAACTGTTTAAGAAGTCTAAGATTATTTTAAGAAAAAATAACACTTTTATACATATATATGTATGCCTTGTATATCTCTCACTATACGCCTGCATTCAGGTGAAAATTCCTGTGTTCTGTGTAAGCTCTCATGGCAGTTTTTTAAATAGACAGCTCTAGTGGGTGGATTTGGGGAAGAGGCTTTATATTCCAAATAACAAAACTGATTTCTGCCTTAAATACAGCACCAATATGACTTAAGGGAGCAACTTCAAACACTAGTCTGATGTAAAAAAACCAACCACGTACATACACACGTAAGGCAACTACTGATTATTCTTCCTCCTTCTCCCTCTTTAAGCTGCACTACAAGCTGCAGGCTTTATAGAACAGAATTTTTCTGGAGGCATTAAAAGCAAAACCAGAATGTCCATGTGATGTGGTGGACAAGTAAGTGCCAGAGGTAGTTAAGATAAAAATAAAGCAAACCGAAGAAACACCTTTGTTCTATAGGCTAAGGAGAAAGTGGATAAAAGGAAATAGCTGCAGCTGCATATCGCTGCTCTAATCAATGTTTTTTAAAAGATTTTACAGAAATTATTGTTGTCCATTTAATCCATCTGACCACCCAATATTTTACCAAAGAGAGTCCTGAAGGACTTCAAACTAGAAATGAGTGGCGTGGCTGAGATGCTTCTTTGTGCGTTGCAGGAATTGCTGCTACCAGTCCTGTTGCCTTCCAAAAAAAGATTTAGAAAACAAATATTCCTGTTCCTTTCTGAATAGAAGAAATGAGTAATAGATTGCTTCCTTGCTTGGAGCTTCTAAATCTAGCTCCATATGGACTTCTTCTCTCTGAGAAGCTTTATCTTGCTTCCTTACAGGGTCACGCACATCACCACTGCCTTCACAGGCTTTCTTTTCATGCACAAAGCTCGAGCTCCTACCACCTCTCCGCTGTTTCCAGCAGGATCAGATGGTGTGAGTCTTCTGTTTGGGGTGGTAACTTCTGTTGTTTCTCGCGGCTGTAATTTATAAAGAAGGTGCGGCATTGCTCCTTCTCTTCAGCTTGAAGAAGAGTGCTCGGTCCTTCTGCTGGACCTAACCAGCTATGTTAAATAGGTAAAATACTGCCTTGGTGACAGCCATTGGATTAGTCCAGTATAACCATTTTCTCTTTCTCACTTCCTTTTCTTTACATGCAAATAAAAAAACAATAATCCTGAAGCACATTTTGTTTAAAAGTGTGCCAGAGTCCCTGATGTGTCTCTAATCTACAGATAGAAAACTTTTTCTCTACTGCCTCTGATGTAACATTCCAGTATTGCCACGTCTTGTAAAATTCTGTCTCTAATGGCATGGTTTCGCCAGGGCCAGCTGATTCCTGCTTTTATTTTCACTTGCCTCCAGATAGACGTAAAATACCGTACAAGTTGGGGCAGTCAGTCTGTGGCAGTTCGCACTGCTGCTGCTTGGAAAACGCCGGCAGGAGCTGGGCTCCGGGAGCAGCAGAGGTGAGCAAGCCGCTGGCAGCTTGCAGCGTGGCTTTTTTTTTCTGGTATTGAAGGAAGCCTGCTCGTATTTCCACAAGGAAAGCAAGCAAACTTCCTTACTTTTGAATCGCTATGTGCCCATCATTGTCATTCATGAAAGGGAAGCGTTTTACCTGCACTGAAAACCAACCAGCAGAGGCTGCCGTGGATTTTTCTGTTACCTCTTACCTGCTTAGAGCATCCGGATTTCTTGTCCCAGGATCTGGCTGGCATGAGAGCTTGTTCCCAGAGTTCGGTACCCTGAGCCCAGCGTATAGGCGCTGTGGTTTTCTGCGTCAGCTGGGTGCGACCGGCATGACTCGGTGGTCGCCGTGACATTTGGAAGCTTCAGGAGTTGCCGATACTCAAATCTCGATCAAGCAGAACGCACTGAGCCTGTCGTCTCTGTGGCCCACTTAATTTTAGGCGTTACCTTTGCTTATCTAACGTGTCCTCGCGTCTGTGAGGCTGGCAAACATCCGTTCTAAGATGTTTTGGCCTTTTGTGTCTCTGGTGCCCACCACGAACTGGCCCAGGGAGGATGATGCTGGCTGCCTTGCCTGTGCACACCATTGTCTGTTCTCCTCCTCCTCCTCCTCCCCCCCAGGAGGAGTGGGAAGAGGAGGAATAAAAATTGCTTCCTATTGTTCCGCCCGGGGTAGGGATAGCTGTGGCTTCGAGCTGTATTCAGGGGCTAAATTTAGTCATTAAATCTGTCGTCGCAACCATTTACAGTTCGGAGGTAGCGGAGTGATTTTAATTTTTTCTTAAATCCTTCGATGGGAGAATTTGGAATTGTGACACGCCGTTACTGCAAAGCACGCTTACGCTGCTGCGCTTTATGCTGCTTCACATTTGTACAGTCTCGTCGTTCAGGCTGCAATACTTGCTCCAGGCTGTACTCGAAATACAAATGTTAACCCAGGAGCAGCTTATTACAATTTTGCCTGTGGTTTGCCTTGGAACTAAAAGAATTTAAATCACTGCAGTTGCTAATGACTGAGTTTGTTAACGCCTCCAATGCTGTTCTTGACACGTGTATTTTGCTGATCTGTAGCCCAAAATACTGTTTCGTGGTTGGTATCTTGGTATTTCTCTCTGTCTCGGGACGTATGGAGCGTCTGTGTGAGATAACTTTGAGGATTGTACTTCTGTTACAGGTTTTTTTTTTTAGGCAGCGTGCAGAAGTTCTGAGTCTGTAATCAGGGAGTAACAGCAGCCACTTGCAGGAATGGAGAGATCAGTGAATTGGGTTAAAAAGCCTGTGCTTTGGAAAATGATGTGTTGCTGACAAGTATTTGTATTAAAACCGATGTCTGCCATCAGTTGGAGCAATTAAAAATTGGTACAGCATTGAAACCAGCTGCAGGCGAGTTTTAAAATAAATCTGCCTGTAATTAATTTTTAGCAGACTGTAATTTTGTCTTTTAAGCAGCATCAAACCACGGCAAACACCCATTGCCCGTGAACATTTAGCTTTGTAAAATAAGGGATGCATACGTACAAAGTTAGTAGTCGGCGTGTAACTCTTGCGGAGTGATTTTCAGCGAGGCGGGGATTCAGGCTGTTTGTGCCATAGCCCGAGCAGCGGCGGGCAGCCGGGCGGGCCGGGCTGTTCGGTGGGGTGGGGGGGTCAGGGTGCTGGGCCAGCAGCCAGCTCGCCGGGGGGGTCTCGGCGCTGACCGCAGCTCCCCGGTGGACAGCTCCCGGCTCCCCCTGCCCGCTGCCCGGCCGGGCTCTGCGGGCTGGCCGAGCCCCTC
>Ga0065711_1031688_pt1:27500-28983 | contig 28983 bp, 13 predicted proteins | sample Hoacrofraction12_FD_59098 | JGI IMG/M metagenome (GOLD analysis project Ga0065711, IMG submission 59098) | Hoatzin crop microbial communities from Cojedes, Venezuela - Epithelial fraction 12 v2 (version 2) | ecosystem: Host-associated > Birds > Digestive system > Esophagus > Crop... | reverse complement strand
GCAGCCTGCTGTAGGTGACCCTGCTTCGGCAGGGGGTTGGACTAGATGACCCACAGAGGTCCCTTCCAACCCCTACCATTCTGTGATTCTGTGAGAGTTGGGGCTGTTCAGCCTGGGGAAGAGAAGGCTGCGGTGAGACCTTATTGTGGTCTTCCAGTACCTGGAGGGGCCTACAAGAAAGCTGGAGAGGGACTATTTACAAGGCCATGGAGTGATATGACAAGGAGTAATGGCTTCAAACTGAAAGAAGGCAGATTTATATAAGATATAAAACCTTTACACTGAGGGTTGCGAGGCACTGGCACAGGTTGCCTGGAGAAGCTGTGGCTGCCCCCTCCCTGGCAGTGTTCAAGGCCAGCTTGGATGGGGCTCTGAGCAACCTGCTCTAGTGGAAGGGGTCCCTGCCTACGACAGGGGTGGTGCACCTAGATGGTCTACAGGGTCCCTTCCAACCCATTCTCTGATTCTATGAACACACTAAGCATCATGTCCGGCTGCATGGTACTGATATACTTTATTCATATTTATTGTCCAGTACTGTGATCAGTGGAGGCCTGGTAGCACTGAACAGGGCTGAATACGTAAGACTGAATTGCTGAAACACTGAAACAAGACGCCAGGAGAATGGAAATACAGTGGAACCTAGAGAAATAGAGTGTCTTTCTACCACTGTTGGGTCATTGCATCCCATTAGTGGAAAAAATCAGTAAACAGCATGTTAAGTTCTGCAACACTAAGAGTACTCCTTAGCTAAGCACAGCACAGGCTCAACCACGGCAAGGTAAGCAACTACATCCCACATACCTACGCAACCACGTTGCCAAAAGGGAAGCTAAACAACATTGCCACGTGCACTTCATTTGAGAAGGATGGGCCTTTTAAAAAAGCGATGCAATCAGGCTCCAGCAGGATTGGAGACTGCTTGCTGGCACCACGAGCAGAGTCACAGGATCAGTATTACATGACTGGGACAGATGAGTTCTGCAGGCAAACGTCTGAAACTGCGTCTACTACGAAACAGAAAAAACTTCTGAAACTAGTTTTACACCAGCGATGTAGTGCTTTGGTAGTTTCATCAAAGCCCCACTTCTATGATTTTCTCTTCTCCCCAGTTTGCCTGTTACTACCACTTCCTAACAGGCAGCTCCAGCCAATACTGGAGAGAGTCCAGCGGAGGGCTACGAGGATGGCGAGGGGACTGGAACATCTCCCCTACGAGGAGAGGCTGAGGGAGCTGGGCTTGTTCAGCCTGAAGAGAAGGCTGCGAGGGGACCTAATATATACTTACAAATATCTGAAGGTTGATTGTCAGGAGGATGGGGCCAAGCTCTTTTCAGGACAAGGGGCAATGGGCACAAGTTGAAGCACAGGAAGTTCTGTCTGAACATGAGGAAGAACAACTTCCCTCTGAGGGTGACGGAGCACTGGAACAGGCTGCCCAGGGAGGTGGTGGAGTCTCCTTCTCTGGAGATATTCAAGACCC
>Ga0065711_1031688_pt1:0-22500 | contig 28983 bp, 13 predicted proteins | sample Hoacrofraction12_FD_59098 | JGI IMG/M metagenome (GOLD analysis project Ga0065711, IMG submission 59098) | Hoatzin crop microbial communities from Cojedes, Venezuela - Epithelial fraction 12 v2 (version 2) | ecosystem: Host-associated > Birds > Digestive system > Esophagus > Crop... | reverse complement strand
AAACTTATTTCCAAAGTTGTATGGAACAACATTGTTTCACAGGTCAGCTTGTTTTCATGAAATTCCAAACCCAGTTCAGAGACTCAGAAGTTCAGATTGCTAACAACCTCTGAACCCGTTTATCTGTCTGTCACCACAGTAATCAGCACACACCTATGAATATTACACTTCCACAGCTGTATGGAGGACATATTTAGGAGTTAGCTTTAGTTATTAACTAAAAATCCTGCTCTAAAAATGCCCCACTATCAAGAGGATAATGACATGGCTGGAGATTTCTACAATTCATATTTCTAAGGCTTTGAAAATTTCATTAATTGACTGACCCATCTTTTTTGTGTTAAGAGGGAGCAGAGGCAATGCCTGCCACACTCACCTGCAGTGTCCCTTCTAAACACTTTACAGAATGGCTATGATGTAGATTCAGGCGAAAGCCACTTTCCTGTTGGTTAGTTTCAAGGTTCTATGGCAACAGTTGACAATTAGAGATGAACCCTGGTGGGAAACAATGAGGGATAAATCATAGCACAGACAAATCCCTCACCTGTGACGTGCTGGCAGAGGAATTACTATTTGCTTGCTGTTGATGAATTTGTGCAAGCTGCTGTTTCTGCATTAGTGCCAGTTGCTGTTGATGCTGCTGGTATTGTTCGGCTGTAAATGCTGAACAAAATATAAAATGAGAAAATACTATATCAAAATACATAGGTGTTGTGTATATAAACACATCTATTTTATAATCCTAAAAAAAATATATAGTAATACACCACAGCAAGTTCCTAAGAGCCTTAATGCACCTTTATGGCAAAAAGGCTATCATCCTCCTAGAAATTTTTGTTCAAATTAAGCCTTCCCTTTTTAAGTTGTTTTTTGGTATAGAGGGTTTAACTGCTCTGCTGCATTTAGCTCAAGATACCAATCAAAATCACCAAAAACACTCTAATAACTGATTACAAAGAAATTACAGGTAGAAATGGCATCGCTGTTTTCACTTTGTGAAACTACAATATCTCATTACTAGTAAAGTAGGTTTCTATGCAAAACTTGGGCACTGCATTCTTTCAGCCCTCACAGATAGCATTTTGAATGTAGCAAGTACCTACAATTAAGATTTAAGTTGAAGTTTAGTTGAAAACATTAAATTGGGCATGCTTACAACTGTGCAGGCTATCCCAGTACAGTACTTTTGTTGTTTTTAATCACATGTACAAGCAACTCCATCAAGACAGACTCTGATAGAACTACATCCTTCTCTAAAATCTTTGAAAGGTGACTCAGTAGTCAGTGCATCACAAGTCAACTAGAATTTTATGCAGCTAGCCCACAAGTCTAAAATCAATAAAGAACAGTGATATTTGTACAGATTAACAAGGGAATGCCCAATGGTGCAGAGGTGGGGAGTCATTAGTTCATTTATTAACTTTGTGAAATGTTAGGATTTCTGGTTTTTTAAATTGCATTTCCAAAATGAAAGGAACTCAGTTTTCAATTTAAAACTGATTCAAGCCTGGAATGTGAATCCTGTTGCAAATTCAGCCTAGGATACGCCTTTCAGATCCTTCCTTCAATTTTATCTTCGGATTGTACAGATGATCCGAAATAAATGCTCTAAACTGCATTCACATTTCTAGAATGCAGTGGAAGCTGCACTTTTGGGGAAGTTCACTACCGTTTAGCAACAAATCAACACCACACTTGAATCCTGTTCACAAATAGCAATTTTAAAAATTTTTTTGTGAATCTACTCCTTCAGGCTTGCTTGCTTGAAGAAAACCTGTTTCTATCAAAACTATAATCACCTCCTGATTCTGGATACAACAGGATTCCGAAGAGCAATTGTACCTTATGTATAAACTTGTATAACAAGTCAATACAAATGGCCAACCAAAATAAGGATTAATATTTGGAAACAAACAGAGCAAACACTGCTGAGCATGCATTTTTCCAGTGTATTTGTGATTGGGGATGGGGGGCGTAAATTATTGTTCCAAATCCTTTTATTATGTACTGGAAATAGCACTAAATTATTACCAGCACTTTGCTATCTGAGCACTTGAAGCTATAAATTTTTATTCAGCTGTTACATTCAAGTTACTATTTTTTAAGTAACATTCTGCAGCAAGCAGGAATGTAGCACTTGTTTATATTGCCGTGACAAATCACTTCCCAATTCTCTCCCAGCTAAATCTCACTTCGGTGTTTTGAAGTTATTTCTAGTAACACCATTCATAAATGCCCTTACTTTAAAAAAAAAAACAAAAACCAAACAAAAAAAAAAACCCCACAGACTAGAATTCACAGACTAAATATTCAGGAGTTGGCTGTTTAAAATTTAATTCTACTTTACATAAACTAGAAGCCCTTTACATTTTTTTAAACTGTCACCAAACACAGAAGTTAGAGCACAAAAGCTTTAGCACACGAAGATTAGCATGTATAAAGCTGAGTAGCAGAGAGAAAAATGGATGTCCTGTGCCAGTACTGACAAGGTGTTTCACTTATACTGACCAGTTAGTAGTGACTTATTACTGTTTTTTAAAAATCGTGAAATTTAGAAGCAGTATCGTTTAGCCAACTTAGTGCCAATGATATTGAAGGTTCCATGTACTAGTAAGGTTTTTTCATTCTACAGTATGACACTGTAAATATACTGCTTAGGAACAGGCTGCGTAAGTGATGTAAATAAAGATGACTTGCAGACTGACAAAGAGGTAAAGGGGCAAACAAAGGATATGTTATACTGCCATCTTTGGCTGAATTAAGATTTCCACCATCATAACCATCTCCCTTTTGTCGACCAGAGTAAGCAAAATTTATTGATAGTTAGTTTCAGACTTCAAGCCTTAAATGTATTTTAGATTTTACCTCTGGAGTTGCAGCAAGAACAGTCACCTATGTTGGTTTTACCAACTCCAAAATATTGTTTTCTTTTCGAAAAACAGTAAATAAACTTTGCTGAGACAAGCTGTGTTTGTTTAGGACAGCCATTATTTAAGATAGCCTTAAGTGCTCCCCCTTCTTTCTGGAAGCAAAATTTAGAAGAACTACATTTTTCTAATTGTGCATCAGTGTATTTCTTTTTAAGTCCTCTGTGAACCTCGAAGCTCAAAGTTTCCACCACTATGAAAACAGTCATAGGGCTGTCAAAGTAAACAAGTGACAGAACCACCCCACTATGGCCACCACCCTCATCTATATTCGAACTGCTTCTCTTACTTCTGCTCAAACATCCAAACACACTTACAAACACCACCTTGAAAATGCAGTGGAAATGGCTATTTATCTGTCATATCTGAGAATACCCTGAAGAAAACTTATTTCAAGTTTTTCAATTTAGGTTAAAACATTCCGCAACATTTTTGCTGCTTCCCTTATTAAAGGTAAAAGCCTACCACACATTTCAAAATACTATTTACAACACTATCAGAGATTCTGAACTGATCAATTGCATTCAGTTTAGAAACACAAGACTGCCCATAAAGGACCGCTGAAAGCTACAGCCTCCTAAACTAATCTGACTGATACTCCTTTTTCATTCCACAGCATAGCCAGATATGCTCATGGACCAGAAGAGGTTACAGATTGTTATTATACATAAGCTAGCTCTTCTCTCTCCATGCGAAAGAAGCACTACATTGAAGGTTTTATTGAAAACATTACTACTACTGAGAACTATCCAAACCAAAATTAATCATTAATTCTTTTGAAGACCTGCAAACTAGGACAGCACACTTTATTCCTCATCTGTTAAAAGCCACCATGTATTTTGCTCACTGTCACTACGTTTCTTCCCCTCCTGCTCCCAGAGTACAGTCTATATTACACTTCCAATTAAAAAAAATAAGCCTATAGATCGTGAGATGTAGGTTGTTTCTGAAAACTATCATTCCATGCACAAAAAATGTCTGTATGTACTTTCCATCAAAGTAGTTCCACAGTTGTAGCTGTGGCACACAACTGACTAGAATCGGGAAGGCTTTCTGGGGCAATCACTTGTATGCTCAGCACAGTGCAGTCACAGGTGTACTGACTGTCTGTGCCTCTATATCTGCAGGCACAGCCCTAAACTTCTCAAAGAGCTAGTCTAAGTTCCACTGTCTTTTTTTAAAAAGCAATTCAAGTAGAATGCCTTGCAGACCATAAATAAGTAGCCGCTATTAATGGGTTAATTACATATGGCTTGCAGAGAGTATTTTTTCCTTGCCTGCAAAGCTAGCATACATGCAATTGCACAGGTGCCAAACTTAGTATCTTGTTAACGTCACTTTCTCTAGAAAAACCGTAACAGTGTCCTCAAGAACTTTCTTTCAGAAATTTTATTACCTATTCTCATCTTTATTCTAAAGAAGAAAAAGAGCACAGCTGAAACTCTTTCATCTGCCTCAGAGAAAAATGGTAAAAGTAGCAAAAATGAATGTAATTTTCTTCTGTGTCATACACTGGTCTTTACCTGCCTGGGAAAAAACAGCAAACAAGAAGCAAGCCCAGACCTTTTCTATACACTTAAATCAGCAACCATGTGTCTAACTCAGAAGAGTATTGCTACACAAAGCTACACAAAGTTACATATTCCTGATACTAGTGGAGACCTTGGAGGCTCTAAAAAAAATTAGTAAAGCAACAGACACCTGAACAACAGCTTCAGGTTAAAAAAAGGGACAAAACCTAACATTCAGTGGTTAAAGATGACACATTAGATTTTTAAACAGATTCTTGCCTCGGCAGCCCTAGACAGAAGCGCAGTGTTTACAGACTCTTCTCAAAAAGCATGCTAGTGACACAGAGGTTCTGGTTCCATGACAAGGTAATGACTATTTAATACTGCAGAATTTACTCAATTAGACAGTGACAAAACATCCAGTTTCATTCTCTACACAGAATCTAGTGAGGGGTGGAGGTGGGAATATCTCAACTACCACTACCGATACACTATAAATAAGAACATTCTCATTTCAGAATACCTCAACTGTTTTTTCATAGCTAACAACTGTACTTTTTCCCAAATGTCTACATACTATCCAAGACACTTTCAGTAATTTACGGGTGTCACCTGACTCCTTAAGTTAACCCAACCCAACTCCTTCCCTAACCTTCAACACTGGGAACCTTTCAGACACAACCCTACCTGGAGTCACCCACATCTCCAGATGGATGGCTGTCAGGAGATGGGTAGCTCCAGTTTTACTGAGAGCCTAGGCTACGTAAACGCTTCTTACTCGTTTGTTCACAGCATACTGTTTTGAATTGGAACAATTAAAACTCAGTACACTTCCGAATTGTTTCTGGTGGAATCCCAAATCAAGTCATAACCTTCCAGTTGAGACAACCTTCAGGATTTTAAGTTAGTACACCGTGTTACGCTGTTATCCTCTTCATGGAAGAGCTTGGGACAATGCACACACCTATTCTGCAACCGTATTAGTGCTATACCTTGGCAGCAAGTAACAGAAATGTTTTCTGGCTTACAGAAAGCAAAAAGGACTCGAAGGTAGAAGAAAAAGCTTCAGGAGTTTGCAGCTATGAATACAAGGAAAGAAACATTGTACGTTACTGAGACTGACTGACAGGATAAATGACTGCTTAGTATCTCCTTAGCGACAGCCACAACTCTTGTGCAGTAATTCAGTTTTTTAACACCACACTACATTATGAATGTTTCCCCACAATCATTTACATGACTATAAGCAAGTTGTTTGTAATCTTTGGAATAATTACACAAATTTTTTCCTCAAATTAAGCCACTGAATAGTATCTTTCAACTGGATGATTCTGTTTACAGATCTACCAAGTTCTGTGGGATGCTGATACTCTAAAGGCAGTGTTTTCTGGAGCACAGAGTAACAGTGATGCTGTAAGTGGACTTCTTGAAGATCCATAGTTCTCAGAAGTTTTATACTGCAATAGATAATTATTTTTACAGTGCTAACTAGTTTTACCACAGCATTTAACGTGTACTCGCCTTACAAAACTGTAGCTTACATTTAGCTTCTCTGGAAATGCAAGTTCTTCTCAGAAGTGGCCAAAAGCAGTGAGGAGGGGGGCTAGCTCTGCAATCTCTATGAACAGACTGGTCTTTGCATGGCAAGCAGCCACAGCATCCCCTCCTGGATACTGCTGCAAGGTTTACTGGGAGGTGACTCACTAGCGTTACTTTGCTTCCCTGAAGTAAGAAACTACTGACTTACAAAAAACCTGACCACAAGAACCAGTTTCCTAAAAACCAGGGAGCAACTCTCGGAAAGCAGAAAAGGCACATGTAAACTACTGGTCCTTCTACTAGCATTCCTCTTGATTTCCTGAAGATCCTCGCTAGCTTGCCAGAGAAACCGGGTAAACTTTGTGGAGTAAACACAATGACCTATCCAGGCAAGCATATTTGTGTCTAATAAAGCTTAAAAAAATTGTAATACTGAGAGACTCAAGCAGCTCCATTAAACTATTCAGCAAATGCTTCAGTCTTGTTAAACATCTAAATAATCAGATATTTAAATGAGAGTAACTTAAAAAAGCAGTTGCTTCATAACATCAGGTTAAGTATCTGCTCTCATGATCAGAAATGTTCTTCCAGGAGGAAATCTCAAGCATTAAGATTATATTGGGTTCAAAGAACCTCTCCAAAAATCCATTCAGAATACTGGTTTCCCTGATCCTTCCAGCTGAGGTGATGGACATTAAAATGCAGTCTTGATCAGGTAACAGAAGAAAGATCACATAACTACAGCTTCCAGTTGAGAAATCCCATAAACCACAGAACTACTAAAGTGTGTGGAAAGACAATACATCACATTACAATGTTTTCTTAAGAGAAATACACGAGAGCATCACATCCCTGCTGCATAAGAGAACAATTAATGCCAAAGTACATGCAAAGCAAACATCAATCACAATACTAAGTAAACCGGAACACCACATTTTTTATGACTATCTTACAAGAGATGTTATCTGGCTTACATTGCCTGGTTAAAGATTTTCTACTGTACAACAAGTTCTCACCAGTGAATTCGGAAGATTGGAGAGACTTAGAGCCATCAGTGTGATTTAGTATTTGATGCACCAGGCCCAAAGATGTTTCACTTTCTGAAAAGAAGTTCAAGATTGATTTTACTTAAACATGGCATTATTAGACACTATAAGAACATGAATCATTATGCCCTTGATTATTACTACAACAGCCTTGTATTTCAGCCCAACAGAACTTCAGTGTGAAATTCCTAACATCAGAACTCTAGACTTCAAAATTATATACTAGATACAAGATCTGTATGTGCACTCCCTACTTGGTAGTGGAAGAAAAACAGACAGAAAATAATTAATGAGGACTTTTAAATGAAAGCTACAAACGCTTGCTACACATTTACATTTGTCTGTCCATCGTTTTTGAGTTTCCACCACAATGTCACAGGCCAGCTGGGGTACACACAGTTTACTCTGCAGTTATAAATGTGATCATCCTTGCACAGGATGCAGACAAAGCGTAACAGTACACACAAGCCCAAAGATCCAGTACTTTGAAGCAAAATATTACTCCAACGGGGTTGAAGGCAAGTGAGAAAATCTAGTGTAACTACAAAGTCTCCAGAAGTGCTCTGATGTTTCAGTAACTGTTGACTCTTCCCCATCCCCAGTCACATTTCCCAGACTAAAGAGGCTTTTCCTTTTAGGATTTCCTCTTTTCAACTCAGCCTAGGGTGGACTATAAACACCTGCTGCTCCCAAGGCCATTACTTCTTCAACTGGGATCTCAACATCTCAGCCATAGATGTGCCAAGACTGTTAAGTTCCAATCATAACTGAAAAAGGCCATTACAAATGCCAGTATTTTTCATTACTAAGTTTATCCTACAATGTGAAAATAAACATTTGGAAAAGGGAAAGCAGTAAAACAGACAGCAGTGTTGAGACTATTACAGACATAAAAGTTAAATAAAAAGATCTAAACACAGCCCGTGATGGCATGAAAACATTGAAAAGGTAGGACAGGTCCTTCTACTCTGGTGTGAGAAACTGCCACAAGGACTGAGGAGCTTCCTCCTGCCTCTTTCCAGGAAAGGGATGTCTGAAGATGGGTGTCAGGCATCCTTAATGAGAACATGAAAAAACAGCGTAGATCCATCAACCAACATTATAAATTTGGAGATGGAAATGCTAAACACACACCTGGGAAATGGAAGCATAGGTCCTCATCCTGCTAGACCCCTAAGTGCGCAAACTTGCTTTTAAAAAGTAGATTAAGAGATGCAAAAAAAACATCCAAGTTTAGCGAGAAATATGTTACTTCCACAGAATTCCCACAAGAAAAGTTACGGAATAGCAAAGCACAATTTGGAGCACATAATCCAAATCTCTGGTTTACAAGAAAATGCAAGGTAAGCTACTCCTGATTTTTTAACTATATTCTGGATGCCCGCAGTTTTTCATATACAGTAAGGTCTACAACCCCTAACATCTTAACTCTTAAAGAATTTTCAGCAAGGCTTCTGCTAGAATACTTCAGCTTCTTCGCAAAGAGTTCCAAATTTAGTGAGTAGAGTCTAGTTAACTGCTAGCCTCTTCAGTGTTGACAGTTTGCAGCCTTTCTTTTCAAAGTGACCCAGCTTCTGGATGAAGGAGGCAGAAAAGAACAGCACACAAGAAACTTGGCTGGTCTTACTGTGGAGCCTGGGAATCAGCACTCCTATCTTTCACGAGCAACCGATATCTCTGGTCTGCCTCCTAAACACCAGGCTGCAACTGAATTATACGTGTTGTGCAGTTTTAAATGTCCCAGACCTTTGATTACTAGATGCAAGCATCTAAAAATACGAATGTAACATAGTTTGTCTGTTACGAATGTAACATAATTAACAGCAAATGTCTTGTGCAGAAAGCACAATCTCTCTATAATGTGATGCAGTTCAAAGACTACCAATTGCCTGGAAGAACTAGATCAATCAAACAAGGAAGACTAAATTCCTGGGACACAAATACTTCAGATGAATATTCATTCCTACTGTACACTCCAGACTTAAGAGACAAGTTCCATGTCTGAGGACTATGATTCAGAAACTTGGTGAGATTGATTGTCAGCAATACAGGCTCCCTTTACAAAGTCATTTTGTTCAGAGTGAATAGCTTCCCCACTGAACAAGTTATTCCTCCACAAGAATCATCCTCTTACACTCCTGCCTGTTTTTTCGTGGTGTTCAGTATAACATATGCCTGAAGATCCCTGAATCAGCTCTTTTTACAAGAGGGCAAGCAATGCTTTTTTGCAATCCTTCAGTAAGGTGAAAAGGAATCTTCAAAGTGATGCTACTTTTGTTGGCCACTTGATCTTGCTGCTAAAGTCTATTCTTCAGCACATGACAAGTCCAGCACAAGCCCCATTTTCAAGTAACTTGTGAGGGCTTTTTTTTTTTTTTTTTTTTAAAAGACATCCCTTCTCAGTTTACACACAAAATCTCAATGCAACAACTTCATTTTCCACAGATGTTCTGTGCTAAGCACTCTGAAAACCAAGTCTAACCTGCGTTTCTTCAGGGTCAAAGGCACTTCAAAATGTTTGTAAAATACCTGGCTCTTTGGGAAACCTCTCTCCAGTCTTCAGGATGAGAAACAATGCTTCCTACAGCCAGAGAATAGTATGCCACAGCACAGCTTTTATAACACATCCTCTGATTACCAGAAGACCTGAGATACCATCTCAACTCCACACCTGCGCTAGCCATGTAGAACAGACTTGAAAAGCAAGGTTTTCCACAGCAATTTTTCCATGTCAGCAGCATGTTGTCTGGATCGTTCAAGGTGGAGAAAGCTCAAGACTTTTCTGAACTTCGTTAATATGGAAACAGACAAAACTTATCATGTGATGGTGCACAACACACACAGCAACATGACCACCTCGGCTGGCCACTACAGAATCTCAGGATGAGCTTCATCTTAAAGGTAAGCAATATGGTTTGACCACAACTCACAGCAGCAGTGAAAGGATAAAGGGATTTTTAAACACAGAGATGAGTTAATAAGTATTTTCTGGTAAAAAGACCTACTGCCACTTCAAAAACCTATAATGCAAAGAGAACCAAACCTAAAAAAATCCACACCCACAAACTCCCAGCTTTAAAGACAGCTAAGAAAAAGGAACAGGGACACTCTACAGGGCTGCACATCTGCAGTAGTGACTATTAGAAAAACTTTAGTATATATGTTAGATACCTGATGTTGTTTACAGTATTTGCTACAGGAAGTAAGAAGACGTAACTCAGCAGCTGCAGCCCCAACTGACAATCAACTTTGAAGAAGTCAAACTCATATGTATGTGACATACACTATCTACACAGGTTGCAAGTATGTTTTTGTATCTTAAAAGAATCCTTTAAGAAACTGAAAAAGGAACACCAGAAAACAGAATGGCACCAGAACGATCAAGACCGTATGCTCCTTTTCAAACACCTACACCTGAACAGATGATCATCATTACACCACATATACACAAACTCATATGTACTTCCAATGCTACAAGAAACTTGACTAAGATAATAAGTAATTATACGGGTACAATCTACCTGGTATGCTAAGTGACTATCCAAAGACTGTGGTAACTAATATCAAGAATATTTATGAATTCAGACATAGTTATATTTTTTATTGAGTATACCATTCCTGTATCAAACTAATAAAAATATGAATCTAAACTCCACAAGATTTAAATTTGGAAAAGCTCGGAATACTAATTTTAATATTTTACACAGATGATAAGCCATCTGCATAGAATCCCAAGCACAAATGAACGCAATATGCTGGGTACTTTTACAGATGTATTACTTTCCCACAGGCTTCAAAATACCACCACACGTCAAAACCTTGTACAGAACTCATCACCATAAATAACAATTGTATTTAATTCCTATCTGATGTAGATAATTATCTTAATCATCTATTTAAGGAAAAGATTCTATGGGGGTGGGTGTGTGTTTATTTATACACACACACAAAGACATATGCTTTAAACTCCATCAGTCAATTTTTCAAGTCTACATGATTTTTCAGATGTAATGTATGGGCTACTACAACCTTACAGTCTTCATAATCTATTCACCGCACATTAGTTTTATTTTCACACTAGTAACCTGACTACAAGTTCATGATAGTTCAGAATGCCCACTAGACAAAGCATGTCCTCATTCAGTTCTGGACTTCGTTTACTGATTTGAGGGGCAGAATTTAAGCACCAAAAGCTGTACTTCAATCACAAACCAGAAGAGCCATCAGTTTTAGCCCTAATACATTTCCAGCAAGAAGAGTCGTAAGAGAGAAAAGAATGAGGGATGTGGGCAAGGACCTGATCTAGGACAGCATGGAGAGGAAGCATGAAATAAAGCAGCAGAACAAAGCTGCCCACTAACTCTAAAAATGCAAGGAGGAAGAATTTTCAGGGAAGAAAAAAAAAACAAAACAAAAAAACCCAACACACACACACCCCCCAAAAAAAACCCAACAGGTGGTACAGTGAAGAAAGGTATAAAATACATTGGAAAACAGCAGGACTGAAGTCATCTGATACTAGGGCAATGTTCTTCATTTGAGCAAATCTCCAAAACATGCCACAATTTGGGGAGTTTATTAGGTATATGTATCTCCCCCACCCCACTCCTACATTACCCAGGTTTTCCAATTTATTTCCAAAGCCATAATTCAAAATGGCAAGGAGAACATTATTCTAGAGACTCCTTACAAAACGGTGGTGAACTTTTATTTAAGTTACATTCTAACTACATAAATACTAGTCTTCCAGTATGAAGAACTCTATATAGAGAGTGATGCTATCCAATAGTGTTCCAATTAAAATCAATTAACATCACATCAAGTTTTCTTGGAGTCAGGTCCTCAATTCTGTACTTCAGGTTCTGCAAGATGTTATCTGCCACTTGCTAACAAGATGTACAGGTGATTAGTCTGAGAGTTTTGCCAAGCATGAGCAGATCCATCAGTGGAGGTGGGCTGGGTATTTTTTCGATGGGAAACGGCATTTAATTTCATGCAAGTTCAAGTAAGAATTCATAACATGCTGAAATTCTAAATACATACATTTTAACTAAACATTTCCCACCACACCTTGTCCTATAAAAAATTTAGAATGTAATATTTATGTCAACATTTCCATCAACATCTTTTTGTTTTTAAAAATCCAGATCTTCAGAGTCAACTTAAACCCTACACAATACTGGTTTGTAAACCCTTGTACTTCTAAAACCATAATTATATACCAAGGTAGCATCTGCACCAATTTGAGATGCAGTACACTACCACTAGTAATAAATACAAGTAAATAAACTATATAGCAAATAGAGATAAAAGCAAAGATGTGCTGTTACCATCAAAACAGAACATGATATAAAGTTTGGATGACCTAATGATAGGCTGAGTTTTCTGAGCCAAGTTCAAAATTTCTAGAAACAAATTTGTCAAAATAAACATACCAACATGTGCTGAACCACTGCTACTTTTACTTTGTATAGAGGTACTGCATGTCTGGGTCCCGGGTTGTGCTGTGCCTGTTCGATTTGTACCCCTGTATAATTTCCTACAGGAGAGTTCATCATTGTCACTGTCATGTAGGGATGGTGTCCGAGGCCTAAAATGCCGCCATCTACATGATTTGATATTGACTAGTATCTGACTGAGGTCTTTCGAGAAAGATTTGTCCGAGGTATTTGTTTCTGAGGTATTGGCAAATTGACTGATTGAAGAGTGTTGCGATGAGGAAAACATTTCCAAATCCAGCTGATGAAATGTATTATCGTAGTCCGAATGCGCTCTGTCTAGTAACACCCTAAAAACATGAAAACAATGCAGAATTATACAGTGGCAAGAAAATACCAAGTCACCATCTTGCCACGTGTGCTTGGGGACGACAAAGGGACAGAAGAAACTACACACAACTGTTCTAGAACAAGCCCAGTCCCTGTCTCCCTCCCAGCACAATGCATGACTATATGTTATTTTACAAGAAGTAGTACGTTTAGGTTTCTCTTCACATGTGTATTATAGCTTTTACTGTCTGAACTGCTGATGTATAAGACGCTGCATAAGTTGGTTTTTTTTTAAATCATCAGAGGCTGGAAGACAGAGTTCCACAATGCAAACAAAAAAAAGGTCAATAAAAAAAGAATTGCTTAAGTAACTAAAAAGCAATTCAAATGCCCTCCTAAAGTAATTTCAGTTCAAAAGCCTTACTGCTATACATACTGAATATACCTACAACCATCCTAATGCAGTGGGGATGCCACACATTAACTTCCAAATCCCCTTGCAAAATCCCAGTAAGAGCCATCAGCTCCCACATTCTGATTTTGCTGATATGCCAACCTGACTTGCTAACATGTGAAGAGGTGCTAAGCATTAATCTGAAAGCCAAATCGCGTTCTTACATTTTTTTAAATTAAAATACCAATGTACCATTTTCTTAAAAACATCATACAATATGAAAGAAATAGCACTTATACACTGAACAATTTATAAATTGTTTTTGATACAGATGCTTAGAAGCAAAGTGCCTGAAGTCCTTAATTCTTTTAATATTTTTGACATTTGAAATTTAACAGTTAGTCACTTGTTAAGTATTCCTCCCAAAATTCTCCTCTATAACTGGAAAAATCACAAAATATGGTCCAAACTCAGAAATGCATTTTCTGAAAAATGTGACTTTAGCTATTTTTAAACACTATTATATTGGAAGAAAACTATGCAAATTATTCAAATATAAACCACCAATCACAGCTGAAAACATACATGTATTTTCACCTCAGAACTTGGGAGTGCCAGCAATAAAAAACACTAGAAACATTTATGAGAGCAGTATTAAAGCAGCTTCCACTACTGCAAAATAAAAATGGAGACATTAACCAGATAAGGAAACTTGTATAGCATGGAAGTATTTAAAAAGTCAATCTCACCAATGCCTCCATTTTTTTTTTTTCACTTTGCTCTTTATGTCTTACTGATTTTATTTTTTTTTTCATTTTATTTTTAAAGCCAGCAACAATTATGCAGCACTTACCTTCCACCACGGCCGACCCGTCTTCGTGCAAACCCAATACACCTCTGGGGTACAGTGAGAGTGGTTAAGCAGTATCTGTAACGCACATCTCCTAATCTTCCCTCTTTAGGGCTACTCCATGGCCAGTTGCCAGGTTGGTCTAAATGAGGCTTAAAATAATTTTAAACAATTAAACGAGATGTTTTCCACCAATGATGCTCTGTCTCACAATACATAAGGAAATTCTACTTACAGCATAGTACTGACAGCCTGCTTTCCTACGGAAGGCAAAAGGACCATCGGGATCATTTTCTTCCTCAGCCTCCGAAGAACCAGACAAAACCTTTAAGAGAGGGGATGGGGGGATGCACGAAGAGGTATATTAGTAAATTCCTGAGTTTTACTTCTATTCTTTCCCCAAGAGCAGTACAGAACTCTAGAGGTCCTACCTGGGAGAGAGGTTCTTCATCTGAGCTAGGAAAATCATACTGATTCAAATCTTTAGCATTAAAGACTGGCAGTGCAGCAGGACTTGTCTGTTGAGCAGCAGCAGCAGACGAAGGTAAGACTTTTGGCTTCTTCTCATACTTCCTTTTGGGTCTAATAACATCAGGTTTGTCTTGCTGCACGAAAACAAAAGCAGCATGAAGTCACACACACAAGCAAATCAGTTTAAAACAGGAGTTTCAGAAAACTCCTGTGTAAGCAAGCTAAAACATGAGCTCATCTCTCCACCATCTCAACAGCAAAATGTGCAGTTGTTTCATTGATATCTGTACTTCATGTCCAGTAACTGAAACGTTTAACAGACAAGGTGGAATCAAGTACTGTTTGCTCAATCTGTGCTAGATAAAACGCTAGCGGTTAAGGTAACAGTACTGCTTTGGAGAAGTAGACAAAAATTGACACAATGATCTCCATGAGGCACCTTTTTCATTTTCTAACATTTTAAATTAACAGGCATTCATGCAGCGTTAAAGAATTAATAAGTATCAAATAATGCTTTAAAGGTAAAAATAGCAGTTATACTTCTCAAAGACACCTAGAATCTCAGAAAATCCTCTAAAAATTATACGCATTTCCCCATACTATGCAAAGTCAACTTTAAATGCATTTCCCGTGTTTCCAAAGAACAGATCTCTTTCAAGCTGCGAGGCACCGCATCAACCCAGTGTCACTAATAGTTTAGTACACTCCAGCAATCTCTATTACAATGCTCTGCTATTAACAGAAGCCTTCACTGACCCAAGCCACCTTGTCAGATTCAAAACAGCCTTTGGACAGTCTTTGGTTTATAAACTCTTTGTTCAAAATTCATATTATACCTCAGGATTTCTCCAGTGTTACCTGACCTATTTAATATACTCAGTTGTTGGCACTGTAGCTATGCTTTCTATGACACTAAATTAAAGCCTGCAGGAAAAAAAGTGTTAGTCAGCTGCCTAAATCAAATAAGCTTATTTAATACTTCACTTAAATACAAACCCAAAGATGTACAGCATGCTGGGAATATCAGTGGATCACATCACAGAGAGAAAAAACAAAACAAAACAAAAACCACACAACAAAAAAACCCCAAAACCACCTACAACGCTCCAGATTAAAATAACTACATAACTTAGAGCAAGATATAGGTTTTACCTCACTAGTCCTATCTTTGTCCAATAGCTAGGTAACAAATACAGTTTTGTTCAGGATATCCTAACTTTATGGACAGTATTAGAGAAAAATGTTCACATTCCCCAGAATAAGAATACAACTGCTTCTTTCCTTTTGTCTGCAGCTGGTCCTTACTTCCTTTATTTCTGTCTTGAGGACTATCAATAGTCTGCATGTTATCCTCATAACTCCAACAGCACAAAGCACTTTTTTCCAAGTGCAGTTTTGCTAGTCTATTTCCGGTTTCAAAAAGCCTCCCCCTTTCTCCCATCATAAAATGCTGTACCTCGCATATGTAACAGCATGAACTAGTAACTCGGTTACTGACATTACTCACTTTCACTTTAAATTCTTTCAGTTCCATAGCCTCTTGGTGTTTGAAAGGACTGCTGTTAGTCACAGGAATGATGGGAATAGCATAGGTAGGTTTCATCGGCTGCCGCTGTGCCATGACCTCAGACACGATCTCTCCACTGTAGTCACCCAAATTATACCTGAAATCAGAATTTATTTTTTGAATTTGTTGGAACGTTCACAACATCTGTCAGGTAAAAAACTGTGTGACACAGAGCAACAGAGACCAATACTCGCAAGCTGGGGTACGGAGGCTTCCAGCACAACACCAAAAAGTATTCCAGAAAAAGGGGGCTAATAACATGGAAACTTCATTGTGATGACCAATGCTGACAAATAAATAAAAAGGGTAACTACACTATAAAGCCTGTAAAACATCTCCAAAAGACAATACTGTAAAGGAAAGAAGAAGAAACTAGAAGGAAAGAACAGAAGACGGTTTTCCCCCCATCACTTGGGCACAAGTACCATTTAAAAACATACATACAACCACCCAAAATGGTTAGTGCTTGAAAAAATTGCCCCAGTAGAGACATTTAACTTGTCTCCCTAAGAAGCCAGACTAAAAAGTTAGTTTTAGAGCTTTAAAATACTGACTCCAGGCATTTGTTTCCAAACATGGATGCTTAAGATAGAGAAGTCTATTCAGACCCTAAGTACCAACTTTAAGAACAACTCAACATCGCAAACGTGATTCTCAGTTGATTAGTAAAGTGACAGATGACAGAGCAGAGCATTTGGTCTTCAGCACAGCTGACAAACAGGATGTCAAGAGAAGCACTAGTTGGAGACGACTCACAGAACAACATGTTGTACTGTATGAAATGCTTATTTGTTTTCCTCAAGAGGGTATTAGGATCAAAGTTTGCTATAAAACAACAGTAATAATAAAGAAAAGGAAGAATTGTAAAGATTAGAAATGGCCTTAAAATTAGCTGGAATTTCCTACCTATGCATTTAAGTTTAACACAAATTTCGAAATGAATTTACCTGAAACTATGATCTCTCCTTCTGTATAAGATATACATAAACAAATACATGTACATGTGTAATAAACCAGTGTAGCTTAGTGTGACGGGTCACTTTTTCACAACAATCAACTTCCTAGCATTTTATTTGTTCTCCATAGCTGTATGTGAAAATATGCTACCTTGTAAACATGAAAAAGTTTAAACACTTTTTAAAAAAATCTCTCACTGTTTTAAGTATTTGAGGGAATCTGAACACAAGGTAGTTTCCAAAGCTTTCTGCATCAAATTTTCAATAAACGTTACCTCTTTTCCATAATTTCCAGTGTTAAATGCAGCAACTCTCTCTTGCTTTTTTCCCTCCTCTTTATCATCTCCAGGATGGTTACTGCACGACTCAGATCTCGACGCAGCTTAAGCATCTTCTCATAAGATGCTTCATCATTTTTTCGATTCTGTAGATACATAGTGTATATGTTTCCCCACATCATTTAAATAATCTGAATTAATTTCTAAATATTTGTGTACATATAGTAAAAAAAAAAAAAAAAAAATCACATGCTAAAAAGCACGTGCACGTTATCAGTGAGCTACAGTTACCAACACCATAAGCAGGTTTAGCAGTAAATTTAGTGAAAAAAATAACAAACTTTCACTCAATAGCTGTCCTAAAGCAGTTCCTTTCATGTCTTTACCCTTGCAATTAAAACACAAGAACACCTCAGCTCTTATTGTTTTGTACTACGTAGCAGAATTGTTTCTTTATATAAGCTACTTGTTGAGATGGGGAGAATGCAGAGAAAGGAAGTAGAGGGAGGTACTGATCTACTCACTTTTCGTGTCTGCATCTTTTCTGTTCTTCTTCGAAAAGCAACGTAAGGGTCATTTGTGCTGGAACCATCTCGCTTCTCTTGTTTCACTGCTGGGATAAGAGAGGGACCTCGACAGTTTTTCCTCTTTTTAATCCAGTACTCATACACTTCTCTGATCAATTCATCATCTTCCTTCAGCAACAGCTTGGCCTCTTGCAGGCTGACTGGCTAAATGTAAAACCCAGCATGTCACTTTTATGCAGCAATGCACAGAGCGCGTATTTCAAATTCTTTACTCAAAGTACCATTGTACCTGCTGACCGCTGCCCTTTTCTAGTCTGTCTATCATCTCCTCAAATTGCAAAGGAGAGATGTCCATTCTTTTCTTCAACTTATTCACAAAGATCTCATCTTCTGAATCCAAGTCATAATCCGGCTGCTCAGCATCCAAACTAAAAGCTAAAGAATACAGTGAAAGTTAAAATTAGTTTTACTAAAGACATGTTTTACTCTAATAGCAGTGCCTGGAGTACACACCAGATTCTTCTGAAGACAAAACCAAAACTATTTGTTTGAATGATGAAGTAATACTACTTTGAAGTTCTATCTAGTTTTTTCTTGAAAAAAATTACACCATTAAAAAAAAAAAATCAAGAATAATAGTTGGTATCTATTTGACTACGCTTTTGTTAATCAACAAAAGCTTACTAGTGGTCAAGTCAGCTAGTGACTTTCGACCTCAATGTTTTCAGTAAGAAATTTTTATATCTGCCAAAGTTTTCAACACTTTCTAGTATTCTGCAGCTCTGTGTACTGTATTATCAATAGTTCAGATGTCAGCCCAAATGCACTTGAAAGGTTACTTCTACAAAAGTATGTGCAGACAGTGACCTTACACACATTCACATCAAGGATGTCTGTGATGTAGACTAGTCAGACTAAACTGGCCCAGCACGACCTACCCTATTTAGCAAGACATCTTCAAATGCAAGTAATGTTTTGCACAACAAATAACTGTTCTGTATTCCACAATATCCTATGAAAATGCAGCATTCTGCATTGAAAATAAGATCTCCCCAGTTCTCATGCTGCATTCAAGTTGGTTTACTTAGTAAGAGAAACTAATTTCTTCCCCAGCGCACATCTGGAAACAGTGTGAAAAGCATCACTTCCTTTTATAAATAAATAGGTAGAATACAATGCAGTTTAAAACCACCATTTCAGCTGTTAAGGAAAAGAATGAAAAACTGTAACCTTAGTATCAGCATGGAAGGCTGCTAGTATTAGTCTCTTCATATGCTTAGGAGCAGAGCAACATGATCTAATATTCCTGATCTTGCACCTGATCTAGTGGAAGATGTCCCTGCTCACTGCACAGTGGATGCTGGATTGAATTACCTTTAAAAGCCCCTTTGAACGCAAACTATTCTGTGATTCTGATACTTTCAGCCATCACTGAAGCTTGGACTAATACAGAAGTCTAACATTAACCAAAGTTAACTTGGCACGAGATCTGTTTACATAGCACAGATACTACTTTTTGAATTCCACTAATTATACCACGCAACAGAATTCTGCAACAGATTATGTTTATTATCATGTTTTCAAAAGTTATCTGAAGTAATGTTGTGCTCACATCAAGGGTCACAACCCTTCAGAATAGCTGTCGTCTTGCAAGAACAAAAACAAAACCACAACACATTTGCAAGCCATCAGTGATATAAAAAAATACCTACTTTCAGATGTAGAATAATTTCATTCAGGCATAGGCAAATATTACTACTACTGCCATTTCTGCTTAGCTTCCCAATCCACTCCACTGTCATTTTATCTTGATTAAGCTTCAGCAGACAAGTAGTCTTGTTTCTTAACTATGTATCATATATTCTCCTCTTCAAGTAGATTTGTGTCTGTCCTTGCTAATGAGCCTAAATTTCCCTGCAAGCTGTAACTACTGAGTACACAGAGGGCAGACACAGGCCTTTCAGATTGCTAAATTTAAAGTACTAGCATATAGACATAGACTCAAGAGGGACATCTATCCACTTATTGATCAAGGGCTAAACACACCTCTTCGGTAGGAAGGATGTATTGCTTTACATGTTGGAAAAAAGTAATTCTCAGAAGTCAGTCTTAATGCAAGCTCAACAAACATTTAAGAGCAATCTCTTGAACTACCAGCAAAAGTTCTCTGTGTCGACTTCCATGAATCAGCTACTTTACTTACGCTGTATGTGAATCAGCTGCTTTGGCATTTTAAATTCTCCGGGATATATAGATTCATAGTACGCAATATTACTTTCTGCTTCTGGAACCGGTATAACCATGTTATCCCTCTTCTCTCCATATACTTGTTGTGCTGAGATAGCCCGCTGGAGGTGATGTTCCTATGAACAAAAAAAGATGAAAATCTGAGAACATATTTTCAGAGCTCATACTTTAAAAAAAGTTGAAGTTTGCAAATGCTCTCATTCCAAATCCCTGAGATCAGACCTACGCAATCAGTACTGCACACTTGACTCAAAATGCACTCGATAAACCCAAAGATTTTTCCAGCAGATGGAGCTCTCCCTCTTATACAAACACACAAAACACTTCAGTTCCTAAACTTAGTTGAGTTGCATGTTCTTGGCACACCAAGCTACATAAATCCATCTTTACATATTTATAGAGAGACACTTAAGATTGATTAGACATACAGATTATAACAAGTAGCTGCAGACAGATATTGACTCTGGAATTATCCTGTATTTACTACAGTCATTTACTGCCAGTGATATCACAAAACCAGAAAGGAGGCCTGTCATCATCTCCTATCAAGAAAAGAAGCAACTATTTTTGCCCAGACAGAGAACAATTCCTAGAGACATTCTCATTTATTGCAGTGCTATCCATTATCCTCTTTTTTCCCCTTCTAATCCATCAAATAAAGTTTATCACTAAACGATAAACCACAAGGGTGAAAGTAATTTAACTTTTAGAAATCTGCAACTGGTTTTCAAGCTTAAAAGTAAGTGATATTTATAACTGTTACTTTAACCCAAATAACAGGTTAGTAACATTACAAATTCTAGTAATTTTCTAATGCTACTATTGAAATGCCTTCCATCCTTCCTGTGGTGCTGCCAAGACAGTAAGTAGTATCAGCAGAGTTCATATAGGGTTACCAACACAAACCCACACAGCAAGACCTTGTGCATGTTTATAAACACCTTACTGACTATGCAACACAGTACTTTCGCCCTAGTACCAAAGTCGGTTCCTTAAGTTTTTATGCCGTTTCTTCCTAGGTACTCTGTAAACCAGTGCTTTATCAGTTGTGCCAATACAGTTATCACCGAGATGCTATAAACCAGATTACCGGAATATTCGTAACAGGAATTGCAGTGAAAGGGTGGCAAGGATAATCAAGTTTAATATTGAAGTAACAACATATCATATTCCAATTTCTCTGATCCATCTGATATGGAAATAGGCACTGCTAATTAGTACCAGTAGTCTACACTAATTTCCTAACAGGCTTCAGTAACAAGAATTTAAAGAAATCCTAACAATATTCTTGAAGCAGAAGCACAAACCATAGTTTTCCCTGACTTTCATCCCAATTACAAAAATACTCTGTACTTCAGTGGAGGGTGTTAGTATACCCACATATTATGAAAACAACTGGACAGAAGTTCCTCCACTGAAACAGGTAAACTAATCTGCTATTCCTATCCGTTTCAATTTACCACAAGAGACACTCCACTAAATAAAAGAAAACAAGCAGTCACGGCAACACACCCTTTACACCATCCATGCACCAAGTTCTCACTTATTTGGACAAAAATCAACAACAACAACTTTGCCCCCAGCTTCAACATCTCAGCTGGTGGCTCAGCTCATCTCTCTCCTGATAATACTCAATCAGGTGCGACTGGTAACTCTAGAAGCACTCATTTTTAATAATGAAAGCATGTTAAATATCTACAGTTAACTAACCTACTACAGTTACAGTTTCTATTCTGCAGTCATTCTCTACTGTGATTGCACAGCTGATTACTTTCACCCAAATGCAACACCTCATTCACCTGAAACCACAGCCTTCCATTTAAAAATGCAGTGGTTTCCTCAGTTTGTCAGAGTGATTTTGAATGCCGAATCCTCATCAGACATGCTGGCTGCCATTCATGTTATCTTGATTTAGTATGTAGGTGCTGTAGTCCAAGCCAATCCTGAAAACACCAAAGGCATTTAAACAGACCTCTTCAGACATTTAACAGATATTTTCACTTTCACTATACCACAGTTTCTATCATACTTTTTCTGCTCATTGCGTAACACAGCAGTATCAAAAAGGCTTTTTAAAAAGCCAAGATGCAACTACCCGCTAGGTCCCTTGCTCCACCACAGAAAGAAGTTAGACTGGATTAACCAGGCTTTGTTCTTGAAAAATTCGTATTAGTTGTTCACAAAGAGATTAAGATCTTCCAGGTCAATACTAGGGCCAAATTATTTACATTATCCATATTCCTCCAGGAACTGTTGTTAAGGTAACTTGTTTGTAACCCTCTAGCTCCTACCTTTTCAACAGGCTGTTACTGGGGTTTGGTTTGGAGTTTTTTCTTTGAAGTTTTTTAATGGGTTTTATGTCAGGGGTTTTTTTTGGTTGTTGGTTTTTCTGTTTTGTTTTTTGTTTGGTTTTTTTTTT
>Ga0065711_1003244_pt1 | contig 28987 bp, 11 predicted proteins | sample Hoacrofraction12_FD_59098 | JGI IMG/M metagenome (GOLD analysis project Ga0065711, IMG submission 59098) | Hoatzin crop microbial communities from Cojedes, Venezuela - Epithelial fraction 12 v2 (version 2) | ecosystem: Host-associated > Birds > Digestive system > Esophagus > Crop | place... | reverse complement strand
CTTTTTTTTTTTTTTTTTTTCATTGCATTAGTGAAAACTCTACCTGTATGTGTTAACTGAACTGGAAAGGAACATATGAGAAAACCAGACTGACTTTACTACTGTTTGCTGTGCTTAATTGTAAAAAACAGAATGTTGTGACCTAATGCTGTTGATTTTTTTTCTCTTAAATATTTTACTTTCAGTTGAATGAGAGGTGGATGTGGGACATCTGCTCTCAGCAGTTGAAAGAAATGGTGCCATAGATGTTGAATAAATTCATGTTCCCAACACAGATGTCATGTCTTGAACACTCTCACTTATTTCAGACTGTTACATTTCATGTTGGTCTTTCATATTGATTAAAGGTTTAGAGACTTACAGTGATGGAGACTATCAGTTTTAACAGTGATGCAACTTTGAGACACTGCTACTGGTTGAGCCACAGAGCCTCTTTGCTTTGGCTATTCAAACCTTGTAGATTAAACTAGTTTCTTACATTCCCATGTACATCGTGTGCATGGAAAAAACCAGCACTAGATCCTTTAGCACTACTTCTAACATGCAGCTGAAGAGAGAACCTCAGAAAATAGGGTTGGAGTATTTACTGGCATTGTATCTTGACCTCTGTCTAACAGGCTTAAGCAACAAAATCTTACCACAAATAGTGCCTTCATTTGCTTTTTTCGATATCAGAAATACATATAAAATAGACTTAAAACATCAGTGCCTGCAGTTTTAAAAATTACATTGACAATGTTTCTGCTATTGTCTCTACTGATTCCCTGTTCAACTAAAATTCAGGAACATTTTGTGCCTCCATATATATCCAGGTATCATAACAGTAGAGTGAGGCAAGACAGCATGATTCTTCACTGTTGTATAAGTCATTCAGGCACTCTTATCTGAAAAGCACACAGAGATAAACATTTTACGAAGATAATTTAGGTTTTGTAGATAAACTCTGGGAAAAAGGAAAGAAAAATTCCTTCACACAAACAAACTGCAATTCCAGTGCCACGTTGTTGTTGGGTCTTTTGTTCTAGTTCATAGTCACAATGGCCTTGGTGCTGATAACAGCAAGGATGGAGCAGATAGCAAGATTTTGTTTGTATTGATTAAAGAACATCACTTCTTTTGAGAAATTGTGACAATGTTGGCATAAACCACTCTTCCCAAGTTGTCTGAATTGAAGTAAAATGCAAGTACATAGCAGAATAGTGCTCTACTTGCTTTGTCTGCCAGCCAAAAAAGTGGTATATCTGTAGAAGCAGCTAAAGAAATGTATAGCATACAGGAGAATTTATTCCCACATCTAAATTCATAGGCTGAAAATTCTGTGTTCAAAATATAAATGTACTGAAATATCCTGTTTATTATACCTGTAAACTTCTTGACAGAACTTCATTCTTCTTTGTCTTGTTCCCTGTTTTGTAGCAAGTATCTGTAGTAGCAAGCAGTTGAAAAACACGCTTTACGAGTAGCCTGCATGTATAATTATTCCTTTTTCTTTCCTGTGTCTAGCTCACTGTGAATTCAATAGAATGGGCTGTACAAACCTTCAAGATCTGCACTTCTTTGGACATGAAAATCCACCTCCTAAAAGCTGTTGTGGTTTTTGTTAGCAAAGCCCTCTTTTTGCAGAGATGACAGACAGGTGAGTAGATATGAATTACGATCAAGGCACCTGTTTAGCCTTGGGCTTGATTGAACAGGGAAGTGAAGGTAAATACTGGCTGACTCACCCCCAAGGTTTCTGCAGGCTTTCAGGAGTGTATACACATAATTTTGGAACCAGACACAAGTAAGAAGGTATCAAGATAATTATAGAAAGACCCAGTGAAAGGGAAATGAAGTTCATTATCAGGTAAAGCGTAAGAATGACCACACTAGGTCAGACCAAGCTTTTTTAACCAGCAGTATGTAAAAGTTAATGCCTAAAAAATGCTGTAAAAACAACAGATAATGTAACATGCCCTCCAAATGCACTCCCAGAGCTCCAACTGTTTTGAAGCTCAGGAGTTCCCCGAGTCAGAGTTTGCTTTACTGCATTTAGTAACTTACGATGGATTTGTTTTCTATTTGTTTTGTCACTTGAAATCATGTAAATTCATAGCATGCACAACATCCTTGTTTACAAGCAATGAAGTACTGCTTTGCTGAGTTTGATGTCTTGTGGTGGTATGTCTGGGAGCTTTTGAAGTTTGTTTTATACTCTTGGTTTGTGTTCCGGTCAAAATGGAAGAAAACACATTTGAGCAATCTTTCAACACTGAGCTATCTAGATTTCTAGATAACGTCTAGGACATGATAGAATGTAGTGTGAAGAACTCTGCACAGCATTGCCACAAGCTGTCAGCAGCAGGAGGGAGGGATTTGGCAGTGATCCCATAAATTATAGCTGGCGGGCTGAATTTGCAAAATCCATTAAGGAGTAATTCCGCATACAATCTGCATTGCCAATTACTGTATTTAACACAGTACAAATGAGTAGTCAATTACTTTCACATTTGAAGAACTCTCACACATTTAACTTTCAAATTATTATTTTTTAAAATACATGTAAGCAGATTGGATAATTACTTTAAAAATTAGGGCAAGTGTTTTCCATATAATTAAGATTGGAAGAAAACCTGTTTTTTTTATTTTTGAGGAAGATAGTCATACTCCTGATGTAATAATATTTTTATTAAGAGTTTATATTTGAAACAGAGCAGAATGTTAAAAACTTTCCACAAGTCATTGTTTTTGTGCTATATCTCTTTGAAATAAAAACTGAGGTTATTTAATTGGAAGAGTGTTGCAATCACATTAAATGAATGCTCATCTTTAAAGCCCTCACTTGATCACTTTTTGGACTTGTTAGAATGTTATGTCAGTTCACAAATTGCTTTTCACCTAGCAAAGTTAAAAAGATATTGCTCCTTTGTGAGACTTGGGCCCTTCCAAGGAACTGAAATCTAGGTAAAGGAGGACAGCTTTGATGCTGGGGAAGTTTTTTTTTTTGACTCATTGAAGGGCTGAAGAAGAGTCCCCTTTTGTTTGTTGCAGAGGGATTGTTTGACTTCTTTTTCTTCTGTTACACTTTGCTACTCTATTCCTTTTGTGGAGTATGCAATGAAGCAGGGAAAGGCTGTGATGGTCAGGTTCAGGGCTGACAGGAGCAAGACTAACCACCACACCTTCTCTTGTTCATTGCAAACAAAATGAAAACCTACACTGTATTTTCACAACAATCCTGGGAAGAATTTTGACGTAAGTTAAAGAAGAATGGCTGATACGTCGTTAAATGTCCTTAAGGTGTAAAATAAGGGTAATAATTAAAAAAGGGTAGAGACTAGTAACAAAACACGTGAGAGGGAAATATTGGGAACCTTACTGAATTGGTAGAACACTTTTAAAACCCCATAAAATTTCATAAAAGGTTGTTTACATAGGTATTGTTTCCACTGTTTATGACAAAACTTAATTTCAAGGTAGTATTTTGTATAATTTATCAAAATGAATATGTGGAACAATAAACCAACAGCATGAAACACAGAGCTTCTTTTGTTGGAGCCTGTGAAGAATGTGTAATCAAAGCTCAAGTCTATGACACTTGAAAAGAAAAACTGTCAGTTCGGAACCACAAGATTAACATCCCTCCCTGTACTTAAATATCTATTTTTAGTTGTATCTTTCCTGCAGTTGAACTGTCAAGCACAGACATCTTGAAAGCATGTTTTCTGAGTTTTTTAAAAGAGCCATCCTTGGGCTCCTGTTTTTATATGGAAAGAGACAGGATTCTGCAGTCTAAAGGAATGTAGTACAGTGCATCTTCTAGGCCACCCTGAGATTATGGCCCATACACAAGTTGTACAAAGAAGCACCTTAAGTTTCATATAATATGCTTGATCAATTTAATTCTTAATAATCTGATTTCCTAACTTTAAAGAGGTCACAATTAAATTGAATTAAAAGCACAGGCTTTTTGGAAAATTTACTGATGGAAAGTTTAAAAGCCAAAGTATGAAAAATATTGTGGCTAATGTCAGCCTACTTTTCCATCCCATTTAATCTGTTTTGCAATATGAAGCTTGTGATCTGCAGATATGTCTAAATACTGTTGCCAGATTAAGAAACACATCTTAGAAGGGCAAAATGTGTTTCTGGACCGATTGTAATTTCAATGTCCCTCCACTTAGCGGAGGTTAGAGAGAACACAGAGGCAGTCTCTTCTCAGAAATGTGCAATAAAAAGACAAGGGGATACAGTCAAAAAATGTGTCAAGAGATGTTTCTATTGCATGTGAGCAACAAATTCATGGTGAGGCTGGTTCAGCACTCAAAACAGGTTGCTCAGCAGCTGTAGAACATCTGTCCTTGAGGATTTTTGCAATTCAGCTGGAAAAGACCCTGATCAACCTAATCTAACTATAAAGTCTTGCTTTGAGTGGGACATTGAACTTGATGATCTTCTGTGGTCACTCCCACCTAAATTTTTCTGTAACTATGCATGACAGAAGCTTCCATGAGATACCGTTGTTTGTTTTGTAAGGGGCAATGTAATTCCCATAGAAGATCAAGTGAAAAATATTCAAACAGTTCAGTGCACTGGTCTTTGGCAATAAGCAGCAACCAAAGTTTCGCAGGAGGATGTAAGAAACACCCCTGAAGACAGATTTAAGAACAGCTGCTTCTACAGTGTTGAGCTTTTTTTGGTATCTGATATAGACAGCTTAAATGTAAGTCTGCAGGCATAAGAGTTAGTCTCTCTTCCAAATCAGCGGCATTAGTCAGAAGTCTAAATGTCCAGTCATTTCATGACTCCTTTTAAAGTGTGGTCCCAAATTACTTCCTGTGTAAAACAGTTGCATAGTTTAACTAGACACTTTGTAAAAAGTATTTCCTTTGATTGGTTTAAAATACTTATCCTTTTGGTCCCCTTGTTTTTGAATTACGATGCAGAAAGACTAAAAGTTTGTCATCTACCATTTTGCTACTAATCATTAATGTATGCAATTCTGTCTTACTCATATCTTTTCTAAATAAAAAAAATGACAAAAATATCACTCTTTTAAGTGTTTATATTTAGAAATGCTTTTCACACGTCAACAATCTCTGTTACCCTCTCCAATACTTCTAGTGTATCATCACCTTTCATAGGCAATGATCAGTCTGGTAGAAGCTCCATCATTTCAATACCTTAAAGGAGTTATAATGTTTCTTGTATTATTCTGTATCTCATTCCTTGCAGATCCTAATATTTTGGGATATTGCTGTCTTAAGCTGACAAAGTCTGGCTCGATACCAAAAGAAGATATTTCATAATTTCCAATCCCTATCTCCCACAGTAGGCCAAAAGGACAGTCTGCTCCATACTGAAAACCAGTTTCTCACCCACCCCTTTTTGTTTCTGCTGGGTTAGTTTTTGACTGGATCAGGTCCTGAATCCAAATTGCTGTGGGGCCTTACTCATATTTAGGCTAGTGCAACCAAGCTAGTGGTGGTGATCAGCATAATGACAGAGCTGTCTCTCCCGCACTTGCATCAATTGAAAGTGTTATGAAACCAGTTACTCCTGACAGCTGACCTTTTTTTAACCATAGATGCACATTCAGCAGAGACCTTTACTCAGCTGAGAACACTGATTGTTAATTTCCTACCTAGTAACATGAACACTAAATTTTTAGTGCCTTTAAGAAGTTCATTTAAATAGTCATTGTTCAGCATATCACACAGAAAAAAATTCCTGTAGGAAGTCAAAAGCAGTTAGCTTCTCTCTGGAAGTCTTTGATATTTATAAAGCCTGACTTGGATTTCCCAATTGACTGAAAAATATTTCCCATTTCCCTGAACATTTGAAGTGTATTCAGTAATCACATTTAGGACTTCCTTTAGAGTATCCTCAATTGAAAAGTGTGTTCAAGTAAATCTTTATTCCCAGAAAGAGTTTAAAATTGTCTTAACATTCTTTTAAATGCAAAGACCTGTACTGTAGAAATAAATGAGACTTGTCAGAGATTACACAGGATACAAGATTCTGCCCTTGCAAAGGAAGATGCGATGATGGGCTATACCTCTCCTACCACAGAAATGCAGTGCTTTGCAGCCATATCCCTTTCCCCTTCAGATTACTGCAAATGGCATTTAGAATCAGCCATTCATTAATCACCAATATCAGCAGAAGCCAATTAAAATATAGATTTGCTTGCTATGGAAAGTTATAAGAACTTTTGATGTGAGGGAAGTTCAGCATATTCTGTTTTTAATGAATAAGCATTGACTAAAAGAGAGAAGTTTTCACTTCTCATTGGTATTAGTTGTAGAAAACACCTCTTCTGCTCCTCTCCTGTTTGCGAGTTCTCACTTGTACATCTGTTCTGGATTACCTGTCTTATCACCACATCAGCCACATCCCAGGTGCAGCCATGAACTCCAGTATATGCTTCTCTATGATACTGAGATAACACCTTTTCAGTGTCTTCCACCTCAGCGATGGCATTAATGAAGAGTCACACTGGGTGGAACAGCAGGACACCTGATGCATAGGACAAACCCAGGGCTGTGAGCTGCATTGGGATGCTTCAGTGTTCACTGCCACTGCAGAAAGCCTGTAGTTTGGAGCCAGGTGCTTTACCTAAGGAACCTGGTGAGCAGATCTAAAGCTGTAGATCAACATGCGCTCTGAGCCACTTTCAGCAGTTTTGCCATACAAGTGATACATACTGGTGTGTCAGCAGCTTCCCAGCATTGTTTTGACACAGCAAGTTGGTTAAGAACACATGCTGTTCCTATCATCTTGTATTATCACCCATTTGCTCAACAACATCAAAAAATCCCACCCCAAATCCCCAAACTTTGTGTCAATATCCTTAAGTCAAGAACATAAAACTAAACATTGCTGCTGTTTGTCTTCCTGTCTTCACATAAAGAAATTGCTTAGGAAAAATTTTATCTGTGATAATCTAGTCAGATGGTTTAGACACACATCTGTGTAACATCAAAATTCACGTCAACCAACAGCTGTGCCTTTTTAGAGAAGCATAGCTAGTGTGAACTGACAGCCATCCTCACAGCTGTTTAATCCCCTGACCTAAATTTGGGTGTCTGTCACCACTGCCAACAGTACTACTAATTGCTTCTAAGATTAAAGGGGGGAAATAATGTCTCTGTCTACATGCAGTTGTAAAGCTGTGCCATAGTAGATTTTACTCTGTTAATTACTAACATCTATAAACTGTTTAAGTAAAAGTTGGTGCTGTTTATAATGGCTTTTTTGGATAGTAGAAGACATTATTTTTAATATTACTAATAGCTGCAATTCAATTTGATGGATGTTTAATGTAACTTTGTTAACAAATTTGTCTCCTTTCGGAATGGCTGAGTGTCAATGGTATCAATAAGGCAAGAAGTAACTATAATAAGTTGATCCCTCAGCTTTTTGCACCAGACACAAGTCATCCCAAAGGCTAAGATCCCTTTTGTTAGTCTTTAAAAATTACCATGATGGTCACATAAAATAACAATCTGAGCCAGAAATTCATGTGTTAACAAAACACAATGCTTTTTAAACATGTAAGTAAATTCAGTGCACTTCATTGAGGCTTCTGTAAATCTTTTCGGGACTGTGACCTAACCCTGTGCCACATGCAGGAGGTATGACTGTAGAGCTGTGGGGTTGCAATTGCAAAAATGTTGTGGAGAGAAGACAGGGTAGCAGCTTGTAAGACAGTGGAAGGGTAACCATGAAAGTGCCAGGAATCATGAAGCACAGTGACCTAGGTTCTCAATAAGCTTTCCAGATGCAGCACTTTCCCTGCAAAGGTTTTTATATTGATTTTGTGCATAAAGTCCTAAAAATTGCCACAAAATTGAACTTGATCCTAAGCTGAGACCCCCCCAGACTCATAAATGAAAGTTGTTTCTGAACTATTCTTGTCCTGTTTGCATTCTTATTTGTAAAGAGGCATTAAATATGTTTGGTCTGCTTGGGAGTGTTAATGCTGTGCTGGAACAACTGTGATACAGCACACAAGCTGGGTGCTAGATTTTGTTCCAGAGAAGAAAATTGTGCTAAATTTGAACAGTGTATGAGCCACTTTCGGGCTTTTGAGAGATCTGTTAGCATGAAAAGAAAGGCATTCTTTTTTATTCCTGTACTAGCGTGTTATAGTTTGGCTGTGGCCGGCAACAAAATGGCCACGCAGCCGCTCTGCCGCCCCTTCCCCCGCTGGGGTGCGGAGGAGAACAGAAAGAAACAGGCAGAAACTGGTGGGTCAGGATAAGGCAGTTTAACAGAACAGCAAACAAAGGGAACAGGAACAACAAAGATACAGATAAGGAGAATACACAACACAAACAGCAGAACGCACAGAGCAACTCTCACTGCCTGCTGCCATGTGCTCCGAGCTGCGACTGCCTTCCCACCACCCAGCTGCCCCCAACCAGAGCCCAGCAGGACAGCACATGGTGTCGAATACTCTGCTCTGTTTGGCCAGGTTGGGTCAGCCCGCCCAGCTGTGTGCCCTTCTGGCTTCTGGTGAAAATTAACCCTGTCCTGGCCGAACCCAGGACATAGAGTGATTCAAAATATCACTATGATCAGTGATGTGCAGAAATCTTCAAAATAGTTACAAATTTCACAGTCATTACAGCATAGTAAGGGCAGTCTGGCAGTGTAGCTAGGAACTGAGAACCAGGGATCATGAAACTTACTTTTTGACTCTATTTTTGTCTTTTCTAATGTGCCTTTTAGCAATTGATTTCGCTTGTCTGTCTGTCCTGTATCTTGCCTTGTGACACTGTTTTATCTTACAGGCATATAGTGAAGCTTAATTCATGTAAATCAGTTTGTGACTACTAGGAGAAAGACACTGGGGCAGAAGAGCTCTCTTCCTCATATGGTGGTAGTTTGAGTATGGGGTAGATAAAGCATATGTAGGAGTAAAATGCTGGGAAAGAGACTTTTCTAAAATTTGATCACCTTTTCTTTAATCTGTTTTGTTTCTGGGCTTTTTGTGGATTTTGCATATCTTGGTTTAATTGAAGGTCAGTCTTAATATTTATGTGAGAAAAGCCAGTCTTGTTCTTTTTCTGCATGAAGTTGGGAAACCTCAGGAATCTTATGCAAGTCTTTGCATGAAATTTCCATCACAGCTTCCCAGAAGTTTGGATGCAGTCATAGGCATACTCTGAACAATACTCTGTCACCTAAACAAGGAGAACTAGAAGAAAAACATCCTTCTTTCAAAGATGTCTGTTGTCTATAGGCTGTTATTTTGTTAAGGACTGGGAAGTATTTTCAAGCCTTCACAAATCTCCGTGTATACAATGGGCATCCGTTTTTGCTAGAATGATATTTGACTACATGTTTGTCTAGACTTTATTTTTCAGCTTGCTTGAGCTGGAACTCCCAGGTAATCCATGCTGTCTACACATTAAATCTCACTTTAAGCTGGTAGAGCCAAGTGGTCTGCAGGCGGAGTGACTCAGGCATGGGCATAGCCAGGTTCACATGAAAGTCCTACCCCTACAGGCTCTATGGGTGCAGCTGGCTCCAGGAACTTGAGCATAAACTCAAGCACAGCTACAGCATTATATATGTGAGCTTAATTTGCCTCAGTTTCATGTGGTTTAAAGAACAAATTGTTTGATGCAAAAAACCCCCAACCAAACTCTGTAGGAGGATGTGTCTCTCCTCTACTCATGCCGAAATAAGGTGAATCCCCTATTCCAGTATTCCTTCTATTTCTTAAGATATCATGAACCACCATTTACTGTAGCTGTCTCTGCAGGCAGACGCTAGTGCTGCATTCATGGGAAGTGAGACTCTGTCTAGTTAAACCATAGGAGGGACTTGCAGAGATGTCCTTGAATGCTTTCTGCACCTCCCATTGTTGTAGTTTGCAGGAAGTAAAATGGGTTTGCAAGGATCAAGGTTAGCTGGAGCCAGGCTGTACTTCTAATTCTGTAGTTTAACAATACTGTGATATTATAATGCTTCTGTAAGTAGATGTGAATGTGAGAAGAGGGAGGAGAAGGGAAATAAATGTGAATTTGGAGGGAAGATGAGGAAATGCACATAAAGCAAGAAAGAAATTAGACTGAAAGCAGAGCATAGAAAATAAAAATAGGAGCAGAAAAGGAAGTAACCAACAAGAAGTAAAAAAGACAAATCCTTCTTTTTTTTAATTTGATCCTATTTGTCAGAAGTAGTTGGTGCTACTCTGAGTCTGCAAGCTGAAGATGCTGACAGTCTGCAGTGCAGAAAATGGGCATTGGTTTGCTCACTTCTTCACAGATTCACATGCTACAGCCAGCAGTACAAAGAAAGTAAACAGTGACTAGGGAGGGAGAATGAGAAAGAAGATGAAAGAAAGGCTAAGATCAATAGGGTGAGACTGTGTAATTTAAACCTACTAAGTATCAGAGATTTTGTAATATGTCATGAGATCATATGGAAAACTGTGCATTTTTTGCTGAGATTTCCTTATTTTCTTCTGCTGAATTTGGACCTTATTTATCTTATTTCATGCAGTCATGTGGTGGGAGAAGCAGCTTAAAGGAAAAATGGTTAGATTGTGGTGGCTGGCTCTGAGACTCAAATTCTTGGACAGTGGGAGCCTGAGTTTGGCCACCAGGCTCACTGTACAGCCCATTAGGAGTGGAGCAGGGAACCATCCAAATTCTTGGTGATTGCTGCTAAGACCCTAGCAGTATGTGGATGTGTTCGAAACACAGTTCTTCCTCCAGGGATGTCTTTCCATCCATTTGTGATCTTGTAGTATGCAAGACCAGCAACCTTTTCATTAGGAGGACAGTAGGAGTCATTTAACAGTCAGGACAAGAGGTGGTAGGGTTTTCTTCTTTTCACAATGTGTGAGTTAAAGCACCATCCATGAATTAAGAGATCCAGGTTGACCTTCTTCCTCTGCCAGAAGGGATTTAAATAGCTTTCCCTCAAAACTGCAGCACTCACTAGCTAATTTGCTGTGGGAGGGAGGCTCTCGTCTTTACCTGCATGACAACCAGAGTGGCTGGGCGTTCATATGGAAGAAGGTTTCACTGGTTCTGTTTCAGGATCATTAAATAATCATTGGACAAAACACATACCTAAATTCTGTCTAAATGTGGGCTTGGGCTTGACTCTTGATCGAGTGGCAAAGCATTTGAATTCTGCTTATTTTAAAGAGCACATATTAAATAATAAACAGGATACAGGAATCTGGCTTGCAGTCAGAGGACGTAAATCTTGTGGCCTTGGAGGTCACCATCTTCTAAGAGGAAGCAAACACAGCTATCTAAAAGTACAGTTTCAAAATTATTTGTGCTGACTGACCAAAATATGTTAAAAGCAAGTGAGTTCAACATCACATTGACTTTTTCTCTGTGAGGGTAGTTATCATTGATTCTGTTACCTTAATTCCTTTCTGCAAGTATGAAGGGTTAACATACAAAGTGCTTTTATTTAGTATATGGCTTCTTGGACTATGTTAACCGATTCTAAATATTCCATTTCATTATTACTAACCAAATCTGTCTTTAGCTGTGCAGGTTTTACAACTGATTTAAAAAAAAAAAAAAAAGAAGCACAGACAACTTAAGTATATCCTCAGCTTCAGAAGAGCTGAGCACACTGCAAAATTTATAAACTTCAGTGGAAGCACAAGTAGCCGCTCCTGGAAATAAGACTTTGTACAGATATGTAAGTATTCTTTAATTTACCTGGGAGCAGGCACTGTCTTATTGAAAGACATAAACTCAGTTGCTTTTAAAATTTTGCTCCAGCAGTCCATCCAGTTTAAAAATTTTGTTCCAAGTGTAATTAGTAAGGTGAAGGAAATCAGCACATTTGGATGTTTTCATCAATTAATTGCATAGGTCTTCTCTTAGCTCTCCAGCAAAAGCAGCAGCTTAGACTGATTTTTTTGTTTTTTTGAATATGTTCTTTTTTAGCATTGAAAAACAGAGAAAGAAAAAATATAGAACTAAGAGTTCTTTTCAAACGCTTCTGAGGCCACAGACACATTTTGGAATTGAAAGAGTAAAAAAACAATTAGAAACAATTAGTGGTACTATTAAGAATGTCTCAGCTAAGTCAGTTGTGTGTAGCAAAATCAGTGGTAAAGCTGAGGAGCTGAAGTTTAAAGTCCAGAACTATGATGTGTGTGTGTGGGGGTAATAAAAAGATTAAAGATTTGAATGGATAGAAGGCTCAAGATTTGATGGAATGTAATTAATTCCTATTTTGAGCTCAAAAACTTCAGCTTAACTCACAGACTCTTCCTTTAGTTTTACATCTGATAATTTGATTAAGAAAATGAACCCTCCCACATAGAAGAGAATGCTAGCAAGCTTGTTCTGATAAGAGATATTTATACAGCACCACCAAATCACGTAAACATAAGGGAGCCATGTGCTTATCCTCATTTCTGACGACGAGCCCACTGTAGCTATTGAAGATTTGTCAGCATGTGTTGATAACTCCCTGTTCAGCTGGGGCTAGTGCTTTCCAGTGCTACTTCCGAGTAACTTCTTTGACTTACTTGGATATTCTGTGAATTTAATTGCTACAAATTGAGAATCTTTCTTTACACTCACATCTTTAAATGATACTGATACAGGACCTAACTTTTAACCAATCCTTGGTCAGGGAGAAAGGAAAAATCTAAGGAATCTTGGGCAAGGGGACTGGGGAAGACAGGACTAACTTTTCTAAAAAGCAATGTAATTGGTAAATTTGCATAGCTGAAAGATGAGTGAGCGAGCATAAGTCATTTGCTATGGAGTACTCACTAGCAAGCCATTATAGCAAAGTATAATTCAAAATCAGAGTAGTCTGTGGCTAAGTTTGGGGGGATGATGGTTGAATAAAAGTGATGGAAATGCTGTTTAGACTCACTGCTTACTTTTCTCTCCTTTCTTAGCCAAATGCTGTAATAGTCTTTTTCATTTATGCATATAGCCCAAATTCCATTTTCAGTTATACAAATGTAAATTCCTTTAGTCGTGGTTTCATCATATTATAAGCAAAAATTTGCTGTTTTATTGTAACAGCAGTCTTGAGCACTGTTTCTAAAACACAGTATACTGGAATTTGTCTTCGTCTGCACAGCCTTTTTGTGTAAGACCCCATCGCGATAAAAAGTGAATGCTTTATTCATAACTTTTTTCCTTTTTTTTCTTTTTTTTTTTTTAATGGAATGTAATAACAGCATACAAGTCTGGGATTAAAATAAGCCTGACTTTGTTCAGATGCTACAAGCATTAATGGCTGAGAAAACGTACGATCTACTAGTGCATTCCTGGATTACGAGGGTTGCATAAATTTCAAGTCATCTGGAGTTGTATAAATTAGAACTGTGCAGTGTGTAAAATTCTCTGTTTATAGAGAGGTTTCCATGTGGAAAAACCACTAAATCTTTTAACAAGTTGTCTTTTTACACAGGAATCATTCATCTGGTAATGGAAGTCTTCAGTGGATAGACACATATATTTGGAAAGAAAGAGAAATAATTCTATATGTTTTCTGAGCTAATAAGATTTGTTCTTTTTATATATCATTGAAAACTTGCATGGTGTGGCAGAGAATTTGTCTAAAATATCATCCTAAAATACTTGTATGTGAAGAAAAAGATTCCATTATTATTTTAAAGTGGGATTTTTCAAATCAGTGTTCCTTGTTTTAGCAGATATCCTGCCATTATAGGATTACAGTATTGGATTTGGAAAGCATTGGATAGAAAGTCTCCTGGGCAGAGGAGAGACTGTGAAACACCTAAGAGGCAGTCAGGTGGTACAAAACCTCAAAAATCTGCAGCTTGTAGTGTGAGCTTCTCCATATGCGTGCTCCATAGCAGCTTTTAGCTTTTAAGTAGACTTATCAGTAGGTTTCCTAAGCCTTGAACTTTGGTCTTCAATGCACTAGTAAATCTGGGATGAAAGGAAAAATTCCAATTCTGCCAACTGTTACACGGGACTGTGTTCCCACTTGTTTTACCTCAGTCTTTACAGACTTTTCTGCAGTCAAATATTAGGGAAGCACTCTCCAGTTGACCCATCTTACTTGATTTTTAGATACTGATATTACTTTCTATTCTCTCCAATCACCAACAGATTGAACCTCTGTGTTTGCATTCACTTGTTTTTAATTCAAGAAGATGTAGCTCTAATTCTAAATAAACTTCTCCATTGTATCCATTGTAAATAATTTCATTTCGCATTTTTTCCCTATATGCACCTTTATTTGGGATAGTGTTTTATTTAACCTATGGCTCATTTTCACAATGTCTGTTATAAATAACCTGTGCTGGAATATTTTAGAGAATTCTTCCATATTATGTTTGGATGATAATTAGTTGCCAGATAGGGCATTCAGGATCACAGGATAATTGAGGTGGGATGGGACCGCAGGAGGGCTCTGGTCCAAACTCCTCAATGCAGGGTCAGCCATGAGTTCAGGCTAGGTTGGTCAGGGCTTTGTCCACGCTAAGCATCTCTGTTTACCCCACTGCCTCTTGCTCTCCTGCCACACACCAGCATGAAGGGCCTGGCTCCATCTCCTCTGTAACCTCACAGGCACTGGCAGGTTGCTGGTAGGTGCCCCTGAAGCCATCCCCTCCCAGACTGAGCAAGCCCCCTCTCCTCACAGGGCTCCAGGCCTGACCAACTTCACCATTGGTGTCTGTCTTGTATGGATGGGCCCAAAACTGGATGCAGTATTTTCAGCATGGTCTGGAAAACTACTAGTAAATGTTTTACTGATATTTTAGTGACCAGAATGAGATGCGTAGGCTCAGGAGAGGAACAGTTACCAGCTAAAGCAGATTTAAGGGCATGAGAGGAGAAAAGGTTCAAAGGCACTCTTTTTGAGAGTAGCAGAGTTCAGTCAGAACCAGAGTGCTGTATTTCCTGGGGAACTTTCTCTAAAACTGGCTGCATATAATGCCCCTATCTTGAGACTTCAGTCCCCATACATCTCAGTGCAGTGCCTCTCTCTGATCTTTGCATTCATGCAAACACAATTCTCTCTCATGGAAGTCCACCAGGGACACAAGGTTTGAGAGGATTAATCCCATTTCCTTGATATATAGAACTTGTGAGTCATTGCCACTACTTGTTTGAGCAGTATTACATGTGTCTTAGCTGTATCTGAACACCCACACTGAAGTTTTTATATAAGATTGAAGTGTGCATGATTAACATAAGAAAACCCAGTGCATATTTGTACAGCAGGTGCAAACAATGTCTCAGCTCTTCCTGAACAAAAAGTTAATGCATTCGCGTAAGTGACTTAATCCAACCTTATCACTAAAAATGCTATGACTGTAAATGGATATAAATGAAAGTTAAAAAGCTTCAAGTAATGCACTGTAATTATTAGTTAATACTCAAAAAGGGCAGGAAGCTTGACAAAAGAAAAGTTACACCACTAACTACCAACAACTAATTTGCACACACTGCATTCACTTTAAGAATTAATTATGCTGTAAATTTAAACTTAAGTACATACACTATGTGCAATGTAGGAGTGTGATGTAACAAGATCTGCAGCTCATGTTTGACTTGTAGATTTAAAATCTAAGTGAATTGAAAGTAAATGTAAACCCAGAAGATTTAACTTTTATGATGTGGAACTCCGTTGAAAAGGGAAAATAGGGACTTTGTAGAATATGAAGGATACTAATAGTCCAAAATTAATTTCATGAATTTTATTACCTCAGTTAAAATTTGTTCAAGTATGTATGTAATGAAGAGTAATTAATTATTGTATATAGAAAAAGAACAGGAATTATGATAAACATTTCTTGGTAAGAGGTCACCATGAGGTGACAAGATGTGAATTCGGCCTGAGTAATAACATTATGTATGTGTATATGTGTGTGTGCATGTGTAGCAGGGAGTAAAAATTGTTTTGGGAATTTAATCCTACTGAAGAGTCAAATCTCTTGTAGATGTCTCCCACCTAGAGATTTTCTAATCCCCAAGATGAAAAAGGTTGTGTGTAAAGCCTGGTGAAATCAGCAGCATGTTCCTTCGATGAAAGAAACCCTGCAGGGATGACATAAGCAGACAGCCATTACACTGGCAAAGGTGAGCAGATGTAGACCAGCACGTCAGCCCTCTTACCTATCCGGTGGTGGCCCCCGGTGGTCATGCCACAAGAAGAGAGGGCTGGACACTTGAACGGGCCTACAAGGAAGCCGCCAAGGACTGCCAGGTATTAATGACCAGCTGCTCTTTTTAACAGGCTTATGGAGAGCAGGGTGGTGCAGCAATTGTTGTCAGTATTGCTGAGCTGCTATGTATTAGACATTTATTAGGAGATTTTTTTCCAGTAACCTGGGTTCTGTTAATCTTTGTTAANTATGTTGGCTGAGCATNTAGTTATAGACCTGATTTCAGGAAGTGTTGTGCAGAGCTAGAAATTCTGAGGTGAGATAGTTCTCTCAAGGTTTTGCTAGCTCTTCTTCTTTTCTGCAATTGTTCCAAGACAGCCTTGGGCATTTGTGAGTGTGGGAAAATTTTCTGTAGCACTGCAGACAACATCTCAGGTGTGCAAACTGGCATGGCTTTTCAGAAGCAAAGAAAAGCAACTAAAAAGCTATGAAAAGGTACTCCAGTCAGCCCTTGAGACCCAATGCAAAATCATACTCAAGCTTATCCTACTTTTCATACATAAAGCAGTGTATATATGAGCACAAATATATAAAAGTCTGCCTAAATTTAAAAGATTTCATTTAGCTGTGCTTTTATTCATAAGGTTTTCTTAATATGACAGGAGCCAGTTATGCTGATTTATTTAGTCTTCAAACTATTTAGGCATTAACTTCTAAGTACACTTACAGTCCACAAAGAATCTATTAGGCAAGAAAGTGGGTCATTCTTATTTGATTGCTGAAGTGAAGCAGTGATTACAGGGCAAGAAGACCAAGTGTATGGGGCACTCAGAGATTTTAAAACCTAATGGGAAGGCATTAGTTCTGGATTGTAATTTATAAAGCTGTACAAAATGTTAGCTTACTTTGAATAACAGCACAAAGAATGTAAATTTTATTATTTCTCAAGGAGCATAATTTCTACAAATATTGAAATTGCATAGTAAAAGATAAATTTAATTGCCTGTATTCTGTGAAAGTTGCTTGACTAGCTATTGGTAAAAAGATGTTAAATCACAGAGAATCCAACAGTTGAACTTCAAAGGTAACAAAAAGGAATACTTCAGCTACGTAGGTTACAAACTGTATTCAACATGCTTTTCTGAATTAATTTTCAGCAAGGATATATAACTATTTGTAATAAATTTTTGGTTTTATCATCTTAGTTCTAGGGCTTACTGAAGTTTCCTTGTTCTTAGCTGCTAGAGCAACCTGAGTATTTCCCACATACCAGAAATCTTCAGAGTAAGGTGGAAGCGATTACACAATTTTCTTCTGCCACGTTTTCTTCTGAATAAATAGCAAAGAACTGGTATATTGCTAAGCTCACCTTCCCAATATATTCCCTGTAGCAAGGAGTAACTTCCATTTAAGAAGCAGACCGTCAGCTCTAAGAAATGAACAAACAAAACCCATAAAAACTAAACAAATGAAAAGCCTAACCCTTTTGCCTGCTCACGTTATGTATCAGTTCTGTGAGTGGTTAAGCTCTAACAGGTTGCCCAGAAAATAGAAGAACCTCCATCTTTGAAAATTTTCAACACCTGACTGGACAAGCCTCTAATCAACCTGATATAAATTAAGTTAGTGATGCTTTGATCAAGAGGTTGAATTAAATTACACCCAGCCATCCCTTCAGCAGGAATCTCTCCATTAGAAGTTAAATTAGTCAAATATATTAATTTTTTGAATTGTGGAAACAGGTAAAGATCCATTCAAATGTGGTTTACGAGAGCTTGTTTTCTTAAGCACAGACAAATCTTTGAGGGGCCTTCTTTCAAGCGTTTTTGAAAAATACCTTCAGAGTTTTTCCAGAAGGAAACACTGAAAATCATTAGCAGCACAGACAAGTAATTCGAGAGAGGTGCTCTTCAACGGCAGTCGAGTGTCCATGTTACAGATGTACTCCGGCAGGTATCTACTGCCCCCCTCAGACCATTCCAGTATTAGAGAAGAAGAATTCTTAGTCAGGAATTAATAGCATCCTATTCTTTTGCACTAGTTTTCAGGTGGGGCAAGGGGAAGAACTCTAAGAAGAACGATGTTGTTAAGTAGATAGTTGGTGAATGTTTTTGTATATCAGCAAAAGAATTTTTTTTGTGTTAGAAATGCACATTAACACAACTATCTTCATGAGAAAGACAAACAATACTTCAAGTTACATCTCTAGCTGTTCAATAGTAATTAGGTTCAATAGTAAGAACTGAGGAAAAAAATATCTTAGAGCAAAGGCTACAGACTGGGCTGTGGAAAACCTGGAAATCGATTCAAGCTTCCAGAGTACATTTATATAGTTTCAGTTAAGTGATTCCAACTCTGTGATTCATGTCTTCATATGCAAAACAAATTATGCCCTATCTTTCCTTTTATCTTCCTTTTGCTTCAGAAAAAGCTTTCGTAGCATGATTAAGGCCAGATTGGCAGAGGGTCTACCTTACCTAATCCACAGATGGGGGGATAACACAGCTGGATTTCATATGCCTAAATAATACGCAGTGCTCAGTGTACGTACATGTATCTGTGTGTGTATATATATGTGTCCAACAGCTCCCTAATCTCAGCTGACATCAAGTACTCCCTTACAACAACAACTTGGTGAAAATGTAGACCCAGTTAGTAGGCTAATAAGGACAACTGCAGATAGAAAATCAAATCATATCATGAAGTTAATATTTTGTGTTTGGGAAGTAATTGTTTTAGTTTGCCTGAGCAGGTTTTTTAAAACAGATGAAAAGAGAAGATTTGAAAGAAGATTATTTTATGCATGGAGTGTTCTTTCTGTAGGAAGAGAAAGAAATTATGCTTCTGAAAAGTTACTTTGTATCCATCTCCCACTAACACAACCTGCTGAGATAACAGCAAACATAAATACTAGGCTTTCATATGGTGAAATTGCTTTATTACTTCCCCATGCACAATTTAAACAAAATGGTTAAGGAAGAACAGTGATAAAGATTTGATGGTGCACTTCATTCCATATACCTCTTAACAAAGGTTCCCAATGAATAAAAGTTACATTTTTTTTAAACAGGAAAGAATGTATCAGTATTTTTTTTAAACTGAAATAGTTACTTTCTACTTTGGTGAATCTGAATTTTCAAAGCTTCTAATTGAAGCTCTCAATTACATACAATGTATTCCATTTGCTGTCCTGTCTGTACTCATTTCGCTGCTAATAGTAAAAAAAAAAAAAAAAGAAAAAAAAAAGTTTCCACTTTTCACACCACAGATTCTCAGCACACCAAGGAAAAACTCGACATCATCCTTGAAGTTAAATCACTCAGATGTGACAGAAGGCTCCTCCTGTTCACATGCTTATTATACATCCACTGAAATGTAGTACAATACATCACTGAGGTACGCTTAATTTTGCTTTTGTCAGCTTGCTATAAGTTTGGGTTTATCATCCCCATTCCTTGGCATTCAATGATGTAGGTATCTTTACTAGGATCTTCCTCTTCCGATTTTGTCACAGTAAATTTGGCCTAAAATGGATTAGAAATATACCACTAATTAAGTTATAAATATACACAAGTTTAAATATTCAGTATCTGATGTCCAGTAATTGTATTGCCATATGTTTATGTATATTAGAGCTTTGACTGATTTAATTAAAAAATATTTAAATAAAGGTGGTAAAAGTATCTAACCATTCTAAAGGCATTTAAAGTATGTTCACTTTCTACAGGTGAACTCCAATACAAATATTGTAGCAATAATTTTATCAATGCTTGTCCTCCATGATCAAGTTCAGTTCACGATGCCTGCCAGACTGTACACTGCCTAGTTACTGGATGACAACTGATAGGTAAAACTTCCTGAACTTCTGGACTCACCTTCGTCAGCTGCTCTGCAAAGTGTATAGCCGTTTGAGTATGAAGTGTAATTGGTCCACTTTTCACTCTAGACACCCCGTTTGCTAGCGCCATAAAAATGATCAGCTGAAAGGCAGGGGAAGTAATTATTAAGTAACTCTTCAGATCGTAGGAACTTCTTGATTTAAAACAAACAAACAAAAATAAAACAGTGCAGGAAAAACATGCAAAATGTCCATACATGTAAAAATATGGTCTGCCAAGTTTCATAAAAGTTCATGATGCTGAGTGTTAAGAGTGATCCAAGCAAGGCTCAGGAAGCTTGGAAATTACTACTGTAATGCCTATTACAGAATGGCTGCTACTTTTCCACAGCAGAGTTTGCCACTGAATTGCTGTTAACCCACTTACCTTTGCTCTCCCCCACCCTCCTGCCCTGAAATTCCTCAAAGTCACATCAGACACCAGATTGGTAGATTACCTTTATAGAGAGAAAAACTCAGGAAGAGGTTTTTCAGTTCAAACACTTTCTCATCACATATTAGCCAGACAGATATTTAAAAAAAAAAAAAAATCTCATTTACAAACATCACCATGACAAGTACTCCGTAAAGCGTCAGGTAACTCTGAGCAGTTCCCATACACACTGAATCTAGCTGTGGCATGTTTCCACAAATCGTACTGCGTGTTCTTCGGAAAAAGTAGGATCAGTCCAAGACCTAAATACTTGCTATTATACAACATAATAGTAATGTGTGTTTCAGTGTTTACAGCTAAGAGGTAATGTCATCCTATCTAGAATAGCCTAAGATTCTTACCAGGCTGCATTATTGAAAATAAGATAGTGGAGGGTCTTCACTCTCAAACGAAATTAGGTGAGCAAGACAAACAGGAGAACCTCCTAGATATTCTGCTCTCTAATAGCTTCACTTAGTATCATCCTTCAACTAGGGAGCTATTTTTACTCCAGTACACTGAGTGCCGAATAGAAGCAAATTCCTACCTCTTTCTTCCATATCTACTAAGATTTACAGGAAGGGTAAATTTAAGGGTGTTGGTGCAAAGCCAGGAGCATGTGTGGGTCCTAAAAAATGTATATGATTTGCTAATCCTAGTGATGTTGTGACCACAGCCAGAAACCTCTTAAAACTTCCAATCATCAAACAATTATGTAAAGTCACACCAACCTGTGGAGATACAGTCTAACTTTGAAATCTACATCTCATTCTTTCCCTGTTCAGATTTACATTCTTTGCAAGTAATACATACATGCATGTTTTTGCTACTTCTACTTCATGTAAACACATACAGGAGTCTTACTTGGTCTTGCAGAGAATCATCCACCGTTCCACCATGTTTAAGATTCCTAAGCAGTATCTCAGCTGCTTCAATGCCAACCTTGTCAGAATTCTTTCCTAACAGAGAAATATAGATTAGGATGCTGCCAATTATTATTTAATCTTTTAAAAATACAAAAGGAAAAAAAATAAATCAAGAAATGGTCAATTTATTAAACCGTATTTCCAAGCTCTTGCCTCAAATGCCTGCTTAAAAAATCGCTCCCATCTTATGATGGCGTATAGTTCATATTTCCTAAGCAGTGGAAAGAAAGTAGCCCCAATGAGTTAGAGAAGCTTTTTATTCAACCCATTTAAAACCAAAATCACTTCTATTCCTTTTAATCTAGATACATATCTAGATTCACTGTTAAACAAATACTTCACAGGTAAATCACGAAGACTGTATGTTCTTAAAGTCCAGAAGCATTTTCAACTCAGTGATCCTTAACAATCCATTCTGATAAAAGATGAGTTTAGTAATTTTGTAATTTTTGTCACTATGCACAAGCAGTTTGGTACAAAGTGTGAGATTCCATTTACTACGTTTAAAATCTGCTCATTTCCACTGTCCTTTATTACTAAACAACATTCATTTAAAAATGCAACAGTCAAAGCATCAGATCTTTGAATAGATTATACTTCAGATTCCTATTTGTTAACAGAACATTAAGTTACATCTGAAAGAGGATAGAACTCACGGAACTCTCACCTCTCTTGCCAAGTGATGACCCAGCTAACAAACAACCTGTTGAAGTCTCTGCAACAATGCTAAGCAGAAAAAAATGAATCAACAACAAAATCACTCACATTAGACTTTACTCATCAGGTATGTAATCAAGGTCTAGCTAATCAACCAGCAAGGTTACAGGCATCAATAGAAAGTTTGGGCTCATCTTACATTATTCCACTTCCAGTCCCAAAGGCTTGATCATCAGGTTCTCGAACAGGCTGAATGTTAATGTAAAGATCTCTGATTTCTTTTCTGATGCATCTCACTGCTGCTGCTGCCATGTCTTTTGCCAGCTAACAAAATAAGAGGTAAAAACATTAATTAAATTATGTTACTATGGTAATACTTTTTCCTCATAAGTCTAATTATTACAGTGAATCCCTGAAAAAGGGACTGCTTTATCAACTAGAAAAACATAGGATTGCTCCCCTACAAGCAAGCACCCAACACCATCTCTTCCAATAATTTTCCCACAAAGTTAAGGTCATATTAAATGCTGAACAAATGACAATTATAGTGATGTATGTAAAAGCTTTAATATCAATAGAAATTCAAGAACTTTTTTCCATTCATAGGAAGAAAGTTTTGATTTTAATCTTGATCGTCTCAAGACATTAGATTGTAAAAAAATAACAAACAAAACACCCCACAATTATTATGTACAAGATATACTCTATAAGACATAATATACAGAACAACAATCCTAAATCACAGGCATGTGCGGGGCAGATGAGGTTTATCCCATCCTTGTGATCCAATCATAGCCATTATTCATAGGTTTGGAGGTTTTAAGACCAAAACCAGCAGTCCACAGCTCTTCAGAAAGTAATTCAGTTTCTCCTCTTCGTTTCTCTACGAATTCCTAGCCTGTGTGTGACAAGGACCCTTAAAGAGATTCCACCACTCATGCAAACACAGACAGGATAGGAATAGTAGAAAGAAGGGGGTACAAAGGCCCAAATTTCTCTCTGGGTAAAAATACCCTTAACTTGTTCTGTCTAATAGCCTTAGCAATGGTTGAAAAATCTGGTGTAGCCTGACCTCTGTCTATTACAGTGAACCATAGTTTACCCATAAATCCATGAACGAGGGCTATGATTTCAGATTTAAAATAATCCACATATATATGAATGATACATAAATCAGATATGATACCCATCAACATATGCTAAAGACTTTTGAACAGTCATATGACGGATATCAAGGATATTGTTCTCATTTCCTGTTTTAGCTNTTACCATATTGCTATGCAATAAATACATTTTAGAAATGTCCAAAATTCTATTCTACAGCCTGAATAATTTAAACCATTCAATAAAGCGTTGTGGTTTAACTCCAGCTGGCTTGAACCACGCAGCCTCTCGCTCACTTCTTCCCCTCCCTACTCCCCCCCTCAGGGTGGGGATGGGGGGGAGAGTGAAAAAATAAAGTAAAACTTGTGGGTTGAGATAAACACAGTTTAATAGGAAAGCAAAGGAGGAAATAATAATAGATAAAATAAGTGATGTACAATGCAGTTGCTCACCACCCAATGACTGATACCCAGCCCACTCCTAAGCAGTGATCACTGAGCCCCCCCAGGCCAACTCCCCCAGCTTATGTACTGAGCATGACGTCATATGGTATGGAATATCCCTTTGGCTGGTTTGGGTCAGCTGTCCCAGCTGTGTCCCCTCCCAGCTTCCCGTGCACCAGGCAGGCCAGCATGAGAAGCTGAAAAGTCCTTGATTACTTAGCAACAACTGAAAACATCAGTATGTTATCAACATTATTTTCATCCCAAATCCAAAACACAGCACTACACCAACTACCAGGAAAATAATTAACCCTATTCCAGCCAAAACCAGGACGTAAGGCTACTTAGTTTGTATGTGAAAGACTGCAGAATACAGGAACAGTAGAGCTATGCTAAGTAGATGACATGGAATTTCATATAGATGTATGAAGCTGGATACTACCAGAACTATTACCAGCACTTACTTTTATAGGCAGCGCTCCAGCAACAAATGCTCTTCCATATATCTTTGTCACTGTGCCACGTTCCGTTAAGTTTACTGGGCTCAACTCTTTGACTGGTGACATCTGGACTACAACTTCACCACCTCCCTGAGGATAGTAGCCCCTATTTAGAAACAGTAATCAGGTATAATTAAACGCAAAAAACACAAGGAAACCAAGAAAAGAGCCAGAAGGCTCTTCACATATTATACATTTTTATGTTCTCTGTTACTGTACATACAAATTTTCTTGATGTGTGCCTTAGAAATCTTTAGAATAGAATTAGGTTCTCTAACAGTATTATTTCATAACACACATCTTATTAACTACCTAAAACCAACATAACTGGCACCTCAGAAAAAGCTTAGTAATGTACTGCCTGTTCAGTATGCGCTTCCCTCAGGGGTAGCCCATAGGAAACATTAAACAGCAGCTGAAGACTCAGCAATGAAAAAAAAGACAGGAAAGAACCATATCACATTCACCATATGGTGACAGTACACACAGGGGCAGCTAATGTAGATTAGTTCATGTATTACAAATTCATCCTTCAGCTTGATTGAGAGCACCTTGTGTGTGTGCCTCTGTGCTCATACACTGGTTCAGTAAGGCCTGCCTCTGCCATAGATCTCCATAACGCACCTCTTTTTTATGTCACAATTAAATATGAAATTGAACTTCTCAACTATCGGCTTGAAAACCTGAAAAACAACCACATATAAAAACACAGAGTGAATCTATTTTGCATTTATAATTTCCCATTATTTTATGCAGTCTTCAAAAAAAAACCAAACAAAAAAAAAATTCAACACAAAAATTTCAGTTACTTTATATATAAAAAGAGATAGCCAGTCTTATCCATCCAGCTTATTTGACATTCCTCATATTTCATTCTGAATGACACTTTCTGTATATGGAAAGAGAAATTCTTAACAATTCACAGCACTTATAGAATAAAGAACATATTTTAAGCGAAATTTTCTTTAGTGACTAAAAGTAAACAGACTAGTTGATGTTTCAGGGAATTCCATGAGACACTGCTTGCTCTCTACATACAGTACACTAATAGCATTATATTCCCATGCCTAATTCCATATTTACAAATAAACTTGCAGTAAGAGCAACAGAATTACAGGAGTTACATGGCATATACATGCATGAAAGATGCACCAAGCCAAAGAAATTTTTCCCTACCATGACTGTGTAGTCTATCTGAGGAGCCATCTCGGCATTAGTCCCACCTTTTAAAAGAAGTTCTGATGGGGAAGCAGCAAACAGCACACAAGGCATTGCTACCTGCATCAGCAGACACACACTCCTGAAAGCAATTACAAGATACTCAAATGTAGTGCAGTCCTAATCCATAAATTCCATAGAATCATTACACACCAAAGGCAGGTGACTTTCCAGAGCATTTACATAAGTATTTGAACACTGTCTATAAAGTAAACTTATTAATCTTAAAAAATACTAATTTAAACTTCATGTCCTTAGCAAGCCTAAATATGAAGGTTTTTGTTTCACAATAATTGATATAATAATTTCATATTCCTGTTTGAAATAAAAGTAATGTAGCTTACTTAGTATAGTGACAGGACTGTGAAAACTGTAGGTTTAGCTAGCAGATAATAAAAGCAGAAAAGGCTTAGGAAGCAATTTTAATACTTCTTTAATAACAAAATATTTAGAAAACCACAAGACTGCTTAGAAGCTGTGCAGCATCGCACACAAGAAAATTCAGAGGCATAGAAAATATGCTTTTAGATACAAGAGCCCTCTATTATTGAATCTCTCCACATTTCATAGGTAACAAAAAACTTCCAAAATAAATTTTCCAAAAGTGTGTTCAGCAAAACAAAACAGTTATCTCACAGGGGTTTCAAGCATCATTTTGAATTGTGAAAGCAGTAATCACCACTGAACTGAAGAAAACATGGTTTTGTTTTCTTAAACAACTTCCAAATATTTGTGAACTGTATTGTTTCTCTTTTTTTTTTTGGCTTGTGCTTAATTACTAATTTTGCTGCATTGTTGCTTACTCAAACCTTTCTGTGTTAAGTAAAAGGCATCAGCTTAGTTGTTTATATTATTGCAGCTCAGAAGAATATTTCTCTTAACTTAAAGGAAACTTTTAACTTATGCCTAACCAGGTTTATGCTTCCAAACAACTGTTCACACCAGCCTTCCATAGCTAAACCCATTTACTCAGTTTTGCAACAGATTCCAAGAACAAAGGACTCAACACAGAAATATGGGATAGAAGGAACACAAGCGCAAAGAACCATGGACAGAATACATTCCCAGTTCCAAAAGACTAGTATTACATATTGGACCATTACATGCGCAAGTGAAATCTCAGAATTTACTTTACTATATGATGAAGATAATTTCAGATCTCACAGATTTGAGATATTTATCTAATTTGATGCATTTGACCTGATATGTAATGTAGTAACGTGAGAAATAACAGGTAAAGTTTTAAATAAATGGGCAGCTGATTTTTGCTTAACACTAACCAAGTGTTCAACTTACATATCATTTTAAAACTATTACACTTGCATGTACTTTATTCATACCTATCCTGCTTAGACTAAAGGTTCTTTCATATATACGTGATTCAGGCAGCACAGATTTTGGCTCATTACCCATGTATTAATGTTCTTTTTTTCCCTGCTCTTTAGTGATAAAGTTACCACAACTTCTTCTGTCATAATTTTCAAGATACCAAAGGCAGTTATGAGTGGTTACTGGTCAGTCATTATCAGTGTACAAAGACATACCCTGCTGTTCTTGTATCTGCTATGTGGGTTCCACCTTTGATCTTCCCAGGAATAAAGGTTATTTCTGTTGAGCCAATTTCTCCGCCTTCCAGCTTGCCCTCACATAGATCTCGAATTATCTCCAATCCAGACAGATGCTGAGGCCTTCGAGTGACAATATGAAGTTAAAGATACATGCAAGTAGACTACATACATTAAAAGAAGTGCTAAACTCCAACTACTACAATTGCAAATTTAATATCAAACAAGGATCAGAAATTTGATATGGTTCCTACAGTACTTCTCCTGAGTTCACAGGAGCCAAAGGAGCAGCATTCAGGCCATTCCAGAATTTGCAGGATTCTGGTGTGTTTTCCACTAGAATGGGTCCAGACAGACAGATGAGACGCAGAAGCAGTTGCTTGTCCTGATGTGATATATGCTTGGACAAAAATGCAATGGGATAACGATGGCAATACTGAACTGGAGCCAAGCCAGTAACCGGTTGCCAGAGCCACAAGAAAGCAAACAGTTCCGCTATGTATCTGTCTTGCTGTGCTTGCGTTTCCATTTGTTAGAGTAATTTAAACAGGAAAGAAGTAAACTGTTCTTAATGCTATTCACTTGGCGAACCGTATTTTCCTGAGGCACTACATGACCTCAACTGCATTTGCGTTTCATATCGCGCAGGCTGGGGAAAATATTTTCGAGACGTTCTGTCAGCCTGCGGTGACTGACAAGCGGCGGCAGGGGCCGCGCCCTCACCTGCCCCGACGGCCGGACAGGGCCGGGGCCAGGGCCAGGGCCGGGGCCCGGAACGGCGCCGAGGGGAGCGGGCGCAGGGCTCCGCACTCCCTCGCCAGGAGACTGCGCGGCGCTCGGTTCACACCCCAGCGTTGCTCCTCTCTCAGTCCTTCCACGTAAGTGAGCCACCGCCGGGATTTTCTGACAAAAAGGCCCTCTTACAGCAACGGAAATACATGGTTTTTGTTCGTCAAGTATTTCAGCCACAAGCAAGCCAAGGCGTTTGCGCAGCTACGCCCCGGCCCAGGAGGGCCTCGGACACGCCGCAACGTGACCCCGCTGAACGCGCCCGGGGACGGCCGCGCCTCGGGACAGCACCCGGGCGGGCGGGCGGGCAGGCGGACGTGAGGACGCGGGAAGGGCCGTTACCTGAGGCCGGGCTGGCTCCTCCCGGCGCGGATCCGACGCACCCGCAGCGGCAGGCCCAGCAGGCAGCTTAGGGCCGTGGACACCCGCAAGATCTGCCCGCCCTGCACGGAGAAACGGCACCCGTCAGGCGCTACGGCATGTCCCACCCACCCGGCCGCTACCGGCGCGACCCGTCACCGCTGCCGGGGGCGAGGCAGGGCGAGGCCAGCCCGCCGCTGGCGCTCACCCCCTCCATGATCCCGCCGTCTATCTCCACCGTGTCCCCGTCCATGATAGGCGGTGGGCGGAGCGGTCTCTCGCAGAGCCCCCTGCGGCGCCGATGGGATCCCGGCAGGGCCCTGCAGACAGCGAACCCCCGGCGAAGCAGCCCCCCAGGGGCCGCGCACGCTTTGGCGATGGAGGCGTGCCCAAGCTCAGCCCCGCTGACGGCGGCGGTGCCGGTGCCGCTGCCTGGGCCAGGCGGTGGCGCTGGAGCAGGCGCAGAGCGGAGCCACCTCCCCGCCTGGGTTGGAAGGGGCGGCTCCGCTGCGTGAGCAGCAGCCGCCGGGTCCCAGCGCCCGTAGCCGCGCAGCGGGTGGGCGGAGCGTTCTTCTCCCCGCGTTACCGGTCACGTGCCGGCGCAGGGCAGAGCTGCGGCGCCGCGGCGTGACGGAGAAGGCACTGCCTTTCGTCTGTCCCGGGGCTACGGCCAAGGGCCGCGCTAACCCGGAGCGGTGACAAACGCGGCACCCCGCAGGCCGCGATGAAGCGGCGGCTGGGACGGCCGCCCCGCAGGCACAGCGCTGCCCCGCGACGCCCTGTGCCGCCGCTGAGGGCCGGAGGGGAGCGGCCGGCCTCCTGCCGCCACGGTTACGAGCCAATAGTTTTCCCCAGAAGCGAGATCGCTAAAGGAAGCACGGGGAGAAGCAACATACGCCGGTTGGCCTGGCAGTCCCACTCGGGACTCGTAATAAAGCGTACGGGGAAAGGCCGGCCCCCTCGCGCTGTTCGTCACGGCGCTTCGGCCGAGGGAAGCCGCGCTTGCCCCGCCACCGCCGGCGGCTTTGCTGCGGGGC
>Ga0065711_1003243_pt1 | contig 28990 bp, 15 predicted proteins | sample Hoacrofraction12_FD_59098 | JGI IMG/M metagenome (GOLD analysis project Ga0065711, IMG submission 59098) | Hoatzin crop microbial communities from Cojedes, Venezuela - Epithelial fraction 12 v2 (version 2) | ecosystem: Host-associated > Birds > Digestive system > Esophagus > Crop | place... | reverse complement strand
CTCCTGACCTCATCCCTACACAACTGGGCAGCATTCCTCTACTCTTCCCAAGATAGCTGTCCCTGTTTCCACTGCCTGTGCAGTTTCCTCTTGCCCTTTAGTTTGACCAGCAGGTCTTGGCACAGCCATGCCTGTCTCTTCCCTTCCATGCCTGACTGCTTACACCTGGGGACTGAGAGCTCCTGCACTCTATGGAAAGCGTCCTTAAAGATCTGTCATTGTCTTCTCAGGAACCGCATCAGTATAGAGTAGGAGACTCCTGTTTTGATCCATAACGAAAACCTACATTTTAAACCTCCAAAAGGTACAGAATTTTTATTTCTGTTTAAAAAGAGGCAAAGCTGAAAATACATGCTGAAGCTGTACAGGCTCTGAGCTGGAGTAACTCCTGAAGGCCCACTGGGAATTGAAAAGCCAGACTCACTTCCCAGCTTCAAGCTTCCTCTCCCAGGCATGCAGCAAATGTGTTATTCTCTCTCTGGCCCTTTGCACAATGGGCTGACCTTCCCCTCAAATAAGTCAGCCCAGCATGAGAGCAACACATGAAGCCTTCTGGGATTTCCTCTGTCCAAAATGTTGTGTCATTTTTAGGCAGTATAAGACCCCCAGCAGGACTGACCTTCCTCCTCTGGAAACATGTATCAAGACTCTCTTTGACTTCTGTGGAAAGGGGACTGGGCATTGAGCTTTCCTCTGGGAAAACAGAAAATAAAAAAGGCAAGTTCTGTGGATCCCTGAGAGTCCCTAATATAGGCATTACTCTTGCAAATGCAATATTTAGACTATTTTAAATACATATCAGTTGGAACATGCACAGCAATATTTTTTAGTTTCTCTACAAATAGAGCTTCTGTATGTGCAAAGTAGCTGGTGATGATGCAGTGACACAGTGCAGTGTGTAGCAACCCCTACACTGGAAGAACACTAGAGGGTAAAGTAGGGCTGAGACAAAGCACTTGGCACCAAATCCTTTATTTTTGAGAGGATCCTGGTACAGTAGATTGTGATATTCAGCTTTCTCTCTGGGCCTCTTAGAGTTTCCATCAGATCATGAGCATGATCATTTCTGAGTATTTTAGCTGCACTGTCTTGGGAGAGAGTTTACCGTGCATTCTTGTGGAAGGCAAAATTCAAGTTTTTTGAATGTATAGGTAAAAATGGTATGAGTTTCCTAACTTCTACAGTACTCCTTTAAGCCTAATGCACTTAAGATTTTCAAAGACTTCAGTTCTTCTCTCAGCTTTGCTTGTGGACAAATACACATCTTGGTGAGCCCCTATTCCACTCTCCAAAAAGGACATGAGAATCTGGAGTCTCTTTTGTGAAACAAAATGAAACAAATTTGCAAAATTCTACATAAAACCCCAAGAAGCTCTTAAGGAAGAAACAGCCAAGGCTAGAACCAGGTACACTGTGATGGGTGGAGGCAGATGTATACAATTGTAGAGTTAAAACAGCATACGTACTTGTCTGTGTGGTATACACCGAGGGAAGAGGCTCGTCCTTCTGCTTGTAAATCTGTACCTCACCATCCCTATGTGTTAGTCATGTATGAACTGTAATAATAGATTTGTCAGGTAATCAGCCTGAATGTCTTCCTCTTACTAGAATCTGTACTGCAAAAAGAACACCGACAGGAGCTGTCAAAGCAAAAAAACCTCCTTTGTTTTGATCATTCCAAAATACTGTTTATGCAAGGTTACTGGGCAAAACCCAACTTAAGGCAAAACAGATTCATTCCCACATTTATATACCATTATACATGCTCTCTACAAATCAGACTGTGTAATGATGGGACTGACCTCTAAATGTGGGAGTGCAAACAGGTATAACGAATCACAGTCTTTCTGTGAGAGAAACCTTCTCCTGGAAACAGACAAGCCAGGCAGTGTGCATTTTAATTAAAATCACATCCTGGGCATTTAAGTTTTCAAAAATTATTAGTATGACAGAGGTTACCTTTTCTTGTGACTACTATTATTACTGTCAGACTGCCTGTTTCAAGTAGGGGGCTGAAGGTTACATATGGGACGGGGGAATGTAAAGTTAGTTGGAAGGGGTTAGTACACAGGGCTGTAGCCTTGGAATGCTCTTTGTTGGCTAGTGGTCATTCNCTGTCTTGTCTAGAGCTGTGCAAAAGACCCCTTAGGACATTATGTATAGCCCTCAGCAGTGACTACAGTGCTATAAAGTGCAGGTGACTGGTCAAATCCAATTTCTCTTCCTGAACGGAGCTACGTGCTATCACTGCTGTATATTCCTTGCCAAGGTAAACAAGGATAACATCTTTATGGATTATAAAGAGAATTTCTTCAAATTTATGCTTGGTATTGTTGTATTTTTTAAAATAATTTTGCACTATTTCCATTCCTGCACTTGTAATTAAAACTAATGGAGCATGACGGAATAAGATGACTATTGGGTGTATATAAATGATCTTACAGATGACAAGAGGAGCTGCTTAGTTTATTAAAGGACCACACTTGATTTTCATGTAGCAAACTTCTGACTCACAAAGAGGCTTTCTAGGAATGTCTTAAGTTTTTTACTACTCATACTGACATTCCTATGATTCATTGATGTGCGTTTTACAAATAAAGCTGTGCCACAAAAGGATGAAATAACCTTGTACACCCAAGGCCATATGAAAACTTCTGGTGCAGTCAACAGTTGACTCATACCCCTAAATCTTTCTTCCACTCTATTGTATTATTTTTCTGGTGCCTCAATAACACTTTGCCTTGAAAAGTTTTCTCTTCTGGAAACATGTCTTGTTTCAGCTCTGAGGAGCACAACCACTTTAAAAACAGAGAAGAAAAAAGCACATCTTTGGGGAAAAGTATAAAAAAGGCACAAGAAAAACAAATTATTTTGTAGTTTACAATCCCATTTTGAAGTGCGTTTTGGTGATTAACAGATAAATCCCTAAGAACAGAATTGGAATGACACTATGTATGTGCTTGAAACAGTTCTCTCTTTAATGGATCTTTTGGAACTTGCCTAAGTTGCCATGAGAAGCCTATTTTTATCATGCTGTACTGTAAATATTTTAGTACTGAAATTGCCTTTTAATAAAATTAACTACAAGTTCAAAATGTTTAATGGACTCCATGGCAGTAAAATTAAGAAGAATGTCATTTTGTCTCTTTAATGTGCCCTCAAACATTCTTGGAGTGAATTAGAATGATGATTGTTATTTTTCAGCTCAGGACTTGGCAGGTGTGCAACGCAACTCCTGATAGCAGGACAGCAGATTACATTCTCCTATAAAACCATTTCTAAGGAACTTGGCACAAAAACTATTATTGCATGTCTGCAGGTGTTTAGTAATTGGATTAATGCAGAGCAGAAGGAATGTCTGACACCCTAGCACTGAGAAACGCTGAGGAAAGACACATTCATTTCTGAGAGTAACCTGGAATGCATGATGACAGCCCGTTCACACACATAGAGCCAGATCTAAGCCTGCAAGTTTAAAATTAACTGCTGTGAGCAATCACCTTCCAGAGAAAAGTTTATCCAAACCTAAATACAATAACAGGAGCTCTGTAAGTAAGGAGGTAGGGAGCTTTAGGCTATGTTTTGATCCTATTCCAAAAGCAACTTACATAACCTTAGCAAAGGTCCTTATATCATGCATATCACGGATCCCTAAAATCCTAGGTGTTTAATAAAAATGTCCCTGATAAACATATAGACGCTCAAAATTCTGTAGAGGTATAGAGAATAGAATATAATCTCAGATCAAGGGCTTTCAGGATAAATCAATGTTCCTTTAAATATCTTGATCATGAATTAGAAAGGCTTTTCTAATGGCCAAGGACCAAAGATATAAATCTTTCTATACTGATGAAAATACTGAACTAAGAATTCCATTTGAACTAGCAAACACTAGAAACAAATTTCTAAAAGGGTCTCAACTTAGGTCCTGTCAGTGCTCAGAAAAACACTTGCATATAATCTTTGGGTTGATGAAGTTTCGATGTACAGCTGACAGGTTGTCCTTGAAAATTCATTTGAGCATGGGTACTGTTTTAGAAAGTATCTTTTGGACATAAGGCTTATACATTAACTTTAAAAGCAGAGGGATTTAGGGATGAAAACAATTCTTTGTGTTATCCTGTGCTGGGAAAACAGGACCACTGAGAAACAGTTCTCTGCTCTTAGGGCTCCTGGGAGGACAGAAGTGATGTGGGTCCAGTGAGGGCACTTTAGGAAGTATTATCTTTTTATCTGTTAGAGTATTGTTCTCCAAGTCTATACTGTGAGGTAAAAAAGGTACTAAGGTGACAACCAGTGTGCTTTTTGTCTATCTGGTTCCTCTGGAAGCAGTGCTAGCTAGATACAGGTAGGAGAGACCAATGTCCTGTAAGTAGATGGTTGGCTAATTAGAAAATCCATCAAATTTGGATCGCCTTCACGACTCACACTTACTGGGTATTTTATAGTGCTTATTGCAGACCACAAAGATGTCTCAGGTGAGGATCTAAGTCCTTTTGGCTTTTGCCCCATCTCTCTAGCCTTTAAGAAGAAAGATGAGGAAAGGGTATGACTCCACATCATTTTGTTATGTTGGTTGGTTAGAACTACAATTTACTGAAATAAGCAACGGATTAATTTCAAGCTGAAGTAAAATTTGCAGTTTTTTGTATTCTCCATATGAATCCACCACCAAATAAGTATCCTAAGGGATCAGAATATATTCTTAAGACTAAAATAGATACAGAACATTTTCATTACACCACATTGCCTATGGAAAACATAAGCTTTCCTTGGGGAACTTAATCAAAATACCCCTGCCTTTTGGGAATAACACTTGAATATTTCACCAGAATATCAAAAGCTTTGTCCTATGCAATGAATGACGTTACACTGGGGATCAAGAGTTTAATGACCACGGAACAAATAGCAGCCTCATGGAGGTCATTGAGAATTCTGCACTGACTTCCAGATGCAACAGTCGCAAGTCACTCTCACTGCAGTTACAGTTGTCAAACAACTTCTGTTACAGCTTTGTCTTTTAGACGCACACAGCCTTCTCCAGGCTTGATGTCCATCAGAAGGCTTATTGTTGAGGACATGGACAATAGAGGATTGACTGAATGAATAAGAGAGCCAGTCTTCCCCAGATAAATACACATGCACATTCTACTGCTTTAAAAGTTCCTTAGGATGAAAAAGGTTCAACTTCCCTGAAGGCTATGGAATGCAGAATCACTATTCCCTTCAGAGAGGTAGTTCTGCCTCAGTTTAGATCCTCTCTGTGCATCACATGTGTCAGGCCCTAGCATGGAGGGTCCATTTCATGTGGTGTGGAGAATGCTTCTTTTGAATTTTTCCAGCTTTCAGATGTTTGACTTTGGAGCTTTAACACTCCTTTCTCATCAGCTTTTATGAATTTAATTTCTTTTTTTTTTTTTTTTTAGAGCAGGAAAATTAAAAAAAAGTTTGTGGTGAATCCACAAGCTTGAGCATTGCATTCCTGTGGCACAGAACTGCTGTGCTGAATGATGATGCTGACCGTACAGGCTGACAGCAGGCTGTTCTAACAAGGAAGTTAATATTGCTTGAATGACTCAGGGAATAATAAAAGCAACAAATTCTGCACCTAACCACTCCTTCCCCCAGAAAGGTGATGGTGTTTCTGTATAAACTTTTCCAGATTTACTCCTCAAAATTTGATTAGCCCCTGACAAACAACTTTGAACAACTTCTGAGAGTCTCTGAAGCCCAGAGTTCTCTGCAGGTGAAGAAATGGCTGTGCACTAACAAAGCATCCCAACAGTTACAGTTAAAAGGACATAAAGGGAGATGTTTGCAGATGTTTGCCCTGTTTGTACACTCACTATGAATTCACTCACAGTCTATTGTTAAATACAGGATAATAAGTTATCTGGACCTTTGATTGGACTCAATACACACTGTTACATTCTTATGTAAGTCTGAAAGTTACAGAGTTCGAACAAAACCACTTGCCTCAACTCCTTCTGTTGTCAGTGGAGACAGAGTGATTTATGCCAGTTTTCTTGAACACCTGTCTCAGGAGCTGCCTTCTAGAGGTACCTGTGCTTCTCCACTGACTAGAATGGGACTGCATAAGTCTTAAGTCTGCTCGAGACTAGAACCATACTTTAAGACTATTGTATTAACTGATCTGAATCTCATTCCAGCCTGCAATATCAGGAAGTGTTCATTATGCATTATAACAGTGAAACAATACTTTGTCTTCTGAATTAAAAAAATCTATCACATAAAAAATTTTATGCTACTGGAACAAGTGTTGACTCAGTTATATTAGGCAAGGCTCACATCTCTTGACATTGCTATGCAAGAAAATTCTGCAGCCTCATGAACAGATCTTGATACTTTTATTCTCTGTGAATAGAAGTGTTGTCCTTCTGCAGTCTGACTGATTTCAGGCAGTTTGGGAGAAAGAAGACTGTGCTTCAGTGTAGCGGGGCTAATTCACCTGCTCTATTTGTGTGTTTACTGAAAGGAATTACACACAGTATTATTCAAGAGAACCAGCATTCACCACCCTTACCGAGGAAGTTTATTAGTTCTCCTGTCACATTAAAATTAGTATTAAGGTAGAAAGACCTTGCTAAAAGATTCTAGTAACACAGCAGTTTTAACCGTAGTCCAATTCTGTATCTAGATTGTTTTTTCACATTGTACTCAGAGAAGATGATTGCAAATTATGAAGTTTTAAAAAGCAATTTTTTCCACAAGTGGAAGAAGAAATGCAGATCTCACTCCAAGGACAGATGTCATGATTATTCTTTAACTGTATACATGATTTTTAGGGAGAAATATGGGTGAAATAGATTGTCTGCTGGAAGTATTAAGTATTTTGCCCTGTATTTTTAAAGGATCATTGACTGTGCTATGGAATATATCTTCACTTTTTTTTTTAAAGAAGTTTGACATTCCTACCATGTCATAGTTTGCTTTAGTTTCTTTCTTTTATTTTTGTATTTTAAAAAAAGCAGAAAATAAGAAACGTGTCAACTAGAGGTAAAGATGTGTTCAGATCTGTAACCTTACAGGTTCAGGAAGACTTCAAAGTTGAAACTGGTAGGATCTGGTTACATTTCATCTCAGAGGATAAATTTATGCCTGTAAGCCATAATCTTTGGTCAGTCTCTGTTTCTTCCTATTGGCTAATAGATAGACTTGTGTTATTCATCTGTCATGCAGTCACACTGAACAAAATTCTTTCTTTTTTTTTTTTTTTCATTTGTTTTACTGGCTACGTACATCTTCAGCAAAGATGGGAGCTATCCAAGTTGACTCTGTGCCTATCTACAGAAGACAAACAAAACTTTTAAAAAATTATATCCACTATGCGGATGCAAGGAATGGTGATTGCTGGGGCTGTTGTAAAAATTGAAAAGTGGAATAGCTGTTATTCACATAGCAATAGAATTGAGAAAAAGTTCATTTATTACTAAGTTTGTGTAGCCACAATGTAGAACTCTGGGGCTACATTTATACCAGTAAATAAAATGGCCCAGGGCTCTCCTCTGGCTCTGTGGCCTACTGACATGAGTATGTTCATAATCAGCCAGCTGAACTCTCTTACTCTCTTACTTTCTGAAGTTTTGTGGCTGCCTCCAAACAGGCTGCTGTTTTTTGGGTTAGCTAAGACCTGAAAACTATGTCCAGGCACTATCTGGAAGAGTATTACTTTGAATAAAAATGTTGCCAAGAGACGTGCTAGTAATTTAACATCATGAGCTAGTCCTATCTAGTATGTTAATATAGAAGTAGTAAAAAATGCCAGGTGCTTTACAAAGCCAGAAACCAGTGCAATGCCAGTCAGACCTTGATATAAGCAGCAATATCAAGAGGACTGTTACATATAAACCTGTGTTCTGCAAAGATAAACATAGTTTTCCTTCTGCATTGTAGAAAGGAATAAAAAGAAACTAAGCTCCTTCTAAAATTTGGGAACAGAAGCGTGCTCTTGCTGCTACTCTTAAAAGACTGGGAGGGGGAATTTACTTTCTGTCAATCAAAAATATCCATTTTCTCAAAGGAAGGCAGTATGTGAACATTATATTACACAAATATATTACAAGTTTGTCATGAAAACCCAGTTTCACAAAACCAAAAAACATGAAGCATTCTCTTCTCCCAAAATTATGAGGGTTTCAAATTTCAACCTGAATGAATAGTTCTGTTTCCCACCCAAACATACTTCTTGGAAAACTCCTGGAAACCTGATACTTGAACACTGCTCTTTATGGTAGCTCTTCTGAGTTTCCATACCAGTCTACACCTGAGGGTACACTGAAATACATGGCTGTTCATAGCTGGAACCATGAAGCTATGTACATGCATTTTGTATGCGTTCATTATAGAGTGCACTTGGATATTATATCTAACAAGTTTTCAACACATAATCACTGTACTGAATTCTGGTGGTGTGTTCAGTGTGGGCCAGCTGCTTTTATGGTGCAGGAACTAAAGAGCAGCTTCCTATTTCACCTGATCAGGCAACCTCTGGATCCCATCCTCATTTCGCAACGAGGACCAAGCTTTTCTGGGCACAGGAAGATTATTGTGGGAAGACACCAGAGAAGAGTTAAGTGCCTCAATCTGATGTGAAGTCATGTGTACCTTAGGTGGCTTTGGGACAAAGTGTCTCCAGATTTTGCTTGTGAATGAGTGCAGCCTTTAGAAGAACTCAGTAACTTGGCTACAATTTTCTTTTATTTCTGGATAAGCTAATATAGCCACAGAGATGTTAGTACTGATTACCTGACTTAATTCTACAAGAAAACACATCCTCTCCACCTTTTCAGGAAGAAATTATTGACCTTGAGATGAAAAATTTTGGATGCTGGGCTTCTGAAGGAAAAAAAATTAGCTCCTGGGCTTCTGAAATTCCTTTAGTAATTTAGAAGATATTGGTACTGAAATTATTAGCTCCAGTTCTTCGCTATCTTATTGCTAGCTGATAATACCTATTCAAGGTGTCAATAAAACTTCCTTACATTCTTAAATGTGTTGTCTGCCATCCTAACCAAAGTCAATCTGACATTAAAAGCACAGTTATTCTGGCAAGCAGTGCTTAAAGAAATGCAGGGCACAGATGGTGCTGAACAAGGCTCTCCCACATTTCTGCATAACACAGGCTGCAGCCCAAGATGAAGCCACTACAAAACCTCAGCATAGGCAAGACACACGAGACTGTATAGCCAATGATAACAGGAAAGTTTAACACCAGATCAACACAAGTATAATTAGCTGATTCAAGTGGAGACATTATTCTTCATTTCCTGCCCTCAGCTTGTTGCTCTGAACTGTTAAACAATAGATATGTTTCATGCAAGAAGTGTTGTGTTTCAGTGGCTGGTGAAAATGTTTCCCTGTGGGACAAGATCCAAAGGCAGATGGATTCACTGGGAATGCCACTGGGCTGCTTCAGGTGGGCCAAGGCAGCCTGAAAAAACATAGAAATGGTAGGGAAAGGTAGATTATTTGAAGACCAAAAAGCCATTAGAATTACTTCAGCTGTATTTTCACCCAGCTGATTTCAGTCCTTTTGACTCACATAGGCTTTATACCCACTGTACTAAAACATGATCAAGAGATCCCTTTCCTTTCTTCTGGTGAACTCCAGATTTCTGACACAAGAATAGATTTCCCCTTTCTTTTCCCTACTAGTCTCTGTGCACAGTTCTTCCTTTTTCTTCTCACTTTGCCAGTCGTCTTCATCAATTTCCCACCTTTCAATCGTACTCTTTCAATCATACTTTATTTTCTTTCAGCGTTGTCTTTTCTGCCTACTAGTAACTTCCAGATGTACTAAGCTTTCTTTCCATGGATCCAGACTTCTCCAGTCCCAGTGGGACTTGCCCTTGGCAAAGATCACTGTCTATGGAGGCAGGCTGGACACCATCTCAATCAAATTCCTGGGTTAGAGGTGATGAGAAACCGCTAGATCCAGGGAAAAGCTTGTGGTGTTGTGGTTTTGCATCAATTTGCAACAAAGAACCATGCAGTTACTCTCTCACTGCTTCCCCCTCCCCAGTGGGATGGGGAGGAGAATCAGGTTAACAGAATGGCAAAAGGAGAAGAAAGCAACAGTCAAGAATACTGATAAAAAGCATATACAACATGCAGTGTTCTCACCACCCAATGCCCATCTTGCTCCTGAGTAGCAAAAGCCTCTCCTTCAGCCAGCTCCCCACTTAAATACCAAGCATGATGTCACATGGTATAGAATATCCCATTTGATTGGCTGTTTGGGTCAGCCCAACCAGCTTGTTGTGAAAATTATCTCTATCCCAGCTGAACCCAGGAAAGCTGCCCTCTTGCTTTTGGTGATGCTTTTGGCTGGAAGTTTTGGCAACATTTGAACTCAGTATTCCATAGTGAGTCTAATGAGAATGTGGTCTTCCACCAACTTCATACCTATGCTGCAAAATCAGCAGGGCTTGGCATCGTCCTGTGGGGTAAGAAAAACATTTAGAAATGTCCAGATGAAAAGTTTATATAATGCTATCAATCGTTAAATCTTTTGATACTATATGTGCAGATTATAGTTGTATGCATGTCTACCTTATTGTTTTTGCCTGACACAGTAAACATTTGATGTTTTTTTCAAACTTTTTGCCATGTTTAAATGGCAGACTACAAAAAATATAGGTTACATGCTCCAAACACTTAGAAGTTTTCTGCATGCACACATGCTATGGCTGAGACCCATTCTGACTATCTGCAGATGCAAACAACATGACATACAAAAGGGATTATACATAATTGGAAGATGTGATGTGGAAAATTAGTTCTTTCACTGTCACTCTATGCCTTTATTTGTTCTTGAATCTCATATTAAAAAAAAAAAAAAAGAGTAACCCACACAAAGAAACAAACATGTACACTGTACATCAGAACCTGGAAATCTCCCAAGCCACAGTCTAACAACTGGCAAAACTATCAGATAAGATTCAACAGAAAAACTACAATGTGATGACGGGCCAATTTTAGAGACAAGACACAAGACATGCACCTCTGTTAGGATTGCTAGATAACAAATTCAATTCCTGCTTATGCTACAGGTTTTCTCTGTTACCCTAAATAAGTATTTTATCATTTCTGCTCCTTGGATTCCCTAATCCAAAAAACAGAAAAACTCACCACCTTTTCTTTCTCCCACAGTTTATTTGGCTTCACTGCTTATAATACAAGTAAACCCTTGTGATTAACTCTGAAAATGAGCAGAATGGACCTTACACCTAATAAGAGTCTATGGTGTCATAAATAATACTAAGTTCAGGCATTTATATAGTATATGAGTAACAATGAAACATTTTTCTGCAAAGTGGTTTTGTACTTGGTTATGTAAAACAACGATTCAGACCTTTCTTGTACCAGATATTTTTTCTTGTCCTCCTTTTAAAAAGTACACAAGAGGCAAAAGGAAAGGTTGCATGGGTGGTGTGAACCGGGATAGATAGAGCAGAAAGATTGGGAAGAATCTGTCGAAGGTGCATAAATGGCTTGGGAGTGTGTATAAAGACTTTCTCTGCAATCTTTAATCTTTAAGTAACATTAAACTGTCTGTATTAGGTCTTCTTCAGCTGTATCTCTCTACACAACAGATGTTGATCCCGTGAAACTTTCAAGTGAAAACATTCCGTGATTCATAGAAAATTTATGATTAAAAGATGGTATAAAGATGAGAAGCCACCCGCCATTATGAGCCATGATGAACATGTGTGCAAAGTTATTGCAAAAGTCACTTTGCTCTCTACTCCCAGAAAATGGAAAAAATGTTCCATTTGGATGAATAAAATGTATAAATTAAGTAAAGATGGTCCTCTCCTACTGTTTGAGTCTTTCATATCAGTTTACAACCAGTAAAATCATAAGAGCTCAGCAATAAGTACAACACTACTTCTACTCATCTGTCAATTTCAAGAAATCAGACTATATAATTTGTTAAGTAATCCTTTGAATTCCCATCTGAACATTAAAAAAGAAATGTGGCATCACTTCATGTACCTGTCTGTGACTTTGCAGACTGTAAACAAATCTCAGTGCATAGCTTGATTTGGCTGTCTGAAACCATGAGGCAGACACTTGTATTAACAAAGGGTTTGTTTAGAACTACAGTTATTATCTAATGAATGCTATGATTCTTCCCCCTCCTGAGGGCATGTAGAAAAGGCAGTTGAGACGGTGCAATTTTCACGGTGTTGCTACTTTGTTTGCCATTCAAGGAAAATTAAAAAATGCCATGTGAATTAAGTAACTATGTGAAACTAAAGAAAAGTGCAAAATTCTGAATATTTATTTCATGGAACACAAAAACCTAAAAAGTTATACTGTGAGTTAGGAAAACAGAGTTGAAATATAACCTGCAAATTTTATCTCAACCCGCTGTTGGACTTCTGTCTCAGGATTCCAGAGGCAGCATGGGCTGCACAAATTCCTGGGGGTCCCTTGCACATCACAACTGCGTTTCTGGGCTGGAAGCAGTGCAGGTCTGCAGAGGAGGAAGAGGGGGTGAGCAGGATCTCCAAGCAGGCAGAAGACAGCAGTGAGGGCTGGCAGATCCAGGTGGGCAGTAAAGGCAGGGTCTGGCACCCAGGGTATGTCCCAAAGACACAGCAAGGGATTGGGGTGATCATGAGGCTGGTGGGGACAGCCCCAAACACTGGACACCACCCAGTGATGGGGACAGACTGAGACTTAGGAGGGCCAGCAAGCAACTCATGGGTTCTTGGAGGGGCAGTGCAGGCCAGGACCTGGGAATTAGCCCTTCCTCGTGAGAAACCAGAAGCTTTGCACTGCCCTGCGCAGGGCCAGGTCTCGGAATAAGGTGGGTTGGCCATGGTCCAGCTGTGCTGAGCTTGGTCCAGCTGTGCTGGCCTTTGTCCTATGCTCTGGTGAGTGTCCCCTCTCTTGGTTCAGCTCAGTTTGGGGAGGGTCACTTTGCCCTGTTGTCTCTGCATCACAAACATTGCTATAGCTGAGTCCACTCTGGGACAGCAGCTTTCCTGAGTGGTACAAGATGCTTCACGAGGATGAGGAGATAACCTCCCTGCAAAAGGCAGCATGGGGGAACAGCCAATAGCAGCACAACAAGCAAGGAGACCCTACGGGGTGCTGATGGGAAGAAGAACGGCCCTGGGACACAAAGGGACATGCACGGTCCTTCCCCTTCTGGCTAGGCAGAGTGAGCACAGCCACAGAGTGAGGCAGCTCCCCAGGGGCAACCAGGCCAAGTATCTGAGCTCCAGCAAATTCTGCGGGGACATGGGGACACCAGAGCTGCCGCCGTTGGAGAATAGTGTCCCTGTGGGAGAAGAAAACAATGCCTTGGAAGGCCAGAGTAGCTCCAGTGAAGATGTGGGGACATCTGAGCTACGATCAGACTTGGAAGCTCCTCTAAGACACTGTTCCCCACAGACACAAATCTCTTTCAGTGAGAAGACACCCTCAGCTCTACCACCGTCTCCATACTCTGTGGAGGGATACCACACTGGAGCAGAGGAAGAGTGTGAGGAAGACGGAGTATCAGAGATTAAGTGCTGTGGACTGACCACAACCCCTATTCCCCATCCCCTCTCTGCTGCTTGAGGGGAAAGAAATGGAAGAGTCAGGAGTGCATTTGAGACTGGGAAGAAGGGGAAGTTGGGGGAAGGTGTTTTTAGTTTTATTTCTCAGTATCTGACTGTCTTGTTAGCTGTCAAAAAATTAAATTAGTCTTCCCCAAGTCAAGTCTGTTTTGCCCTTGACAGTAATTGCTGTCCTCATTTTGACCCAGGGTGAGGAAGTGAGAGAGCAGCTTGGTGGGCACCTGGCAGCCAGCCAAGCTCAACCCACCACACCTAGGGGGGAGCAGTGGCTCCTGCTCACTTTGCCCCTTCTTGTATGGGCAAGTTGGGCAGCAGCTCTGTTGGCAGCTTCTGTGGAGAGGACCACGATGGCCCTCCAGATTACTAAGGAGGGGGACCTGGGAGTGGTCTTAAGCTTCAGGCTTCCAGAGGCAGCATGGACTGCACAAATTTCTGGACATCCTCTGCACACTACAGCTGCATTTCTGGGCTAGGAGCAGTGCAGGTTCTTCAAGGCAGTAAGCGTCAGAGAGCTGATGAGCTTTGGTATCTGCCATGGAACAGAGAAGACAGAGGCCCCAGTACCTGTTCTCCTGTCTGTACTATGACAGGCAGTGAGAATAATAGATAAATGCCTCTGTAGACACCACATCTCCTTCTTTCTGTGGGATGGGGTGGGCCCATCTCCTTCAGATTCTGCTTCTCCCTTTAAAGTAACATCTGGGGAATGGCATGGAGGTGACCTGGAAGCCCTGGGAGGGTGGCAAAATCACAGCGCTGAGCTTTGGGGTTTACTAGCAGCTCTTTTTGCTTGAGGCAAATGATATTGTGCTGAAAGCCCTGCATCTTCCCCCTTCCCTTTCCCATGCTCAGAGCAGATCCTGACATGAGGAAAAGGCCAAGGAGGAGGAGCAGGTGAGCAGGGTGCTCTAGCAGGCAGAAAAGCGTAGTGAGGGCTGACAGACAGGATTGGGAGGAAAGAGGTCTCATAAGTCCAATTTAATAAAAAAAATTCTGGGTGGCTGTTGATTGATTTATTTTCTGAGATAAATGGAAATGATTTACTGCACCTGAAGTTAGACATGTACAGAACATACATCTAGTTTGAACTAGTCATCTTTTCAGTCAGTGCTGAAAGACAGACACATTCAAACTGAAAGTGTTCACAATAGGATAGCAACATTCATTTATTGAGTGCTGTAACAATAAACAGGGGTGAAACCCAGAGGAACTCTTTGTTCTTCAACACCTTCTTGCAACAAACCTGCTGTACTCATCTTGCAGTTCGTATGTTTCATATTGTTATAAAGGATGTCCTGGGCTATATGGAACAAGGCATTTCAGATTATGCCTCTTTTTTATTATTTTTGGTATGATGTTTTTAATGGAAGTTGGTGTTATGCCCTTGAATCAAAAGAGAACAACCAAACTACAGGTCTTGCCTGGAACATAATTTAGGAATGCTGAAATGTTGTAAGACCTTGACAGGGTCCTACAGTAAAGGAAGAGGATTATCTCTGAGACAAAGAATTTCATGATGTCCTCTTCTGTTCTGCTGCTAACCTTCTTAAGTGAGAGACTGGTCAAGGACATTTTTATTCTCTTTAATGAAATCTTGTAATATTTCTGTATGTTTATTGGATACAGTTGCAATGTGAAAATATAGCTGTTGTTCAGTTAAGGGAATGGATCTTTTGTTGTAACTGGATACTCTAGAAGCATTTTCTCAGGTATCCTTGTCAGACGTTTTTGAGATAGTGCAGAATTTGCTTGATCATGTTCCAACAAGGTTGTTAAAAGAATGCCTGCCTTTTCTCGGTCATACTATCCAGAGACTTGTGAATTGCTCTCCTCAATCTGGGAAGGTTCCAAAATAATTTAAACTGGGCTACAGTCATTCTTTTGTTACAGAAGATGTCTTAATCCATGGATGTTTTGTTTAGTAGCCAACCAGTTCATAATTTAGACATTTCAGTTAACAAGATGGAAAAAGTAGTTTATAGTTCAGACCAGATTTTACATACGTTATAGTACACATCTGGCAGAGATAGACTTTATGATTGTCCCTTGGTTGTTAATAGTATAACTTTTTTGCATCAAGCTTTGTTCTTCTTGGTAATTTACTTTTTGGCAGCAATTTGACAAATAACTTAAATACCTGATTACCGTTATGCACAATCCTTTTCTAAGCATTACTATTGTGTTTGTCCCCGTATAGAAATCAAGATATTACTAGAGTCTTCTTAGTGTAAGCTTAGTAATTCTGAATGAAAAATGAAGTCTTAGCAATTAAGTTTCAACAAATTATCAAGACGATTGCCAGGAAATGAGTAACTAAAAACTATAGCTGAAACATTGCAACAGAAATTATCTAATAAGTCTGATCCATTTTGCATGAAAAAAAATGGCGCTGAGATTCACAACTTTTTCCTAGGTTTTCTTGGTGGTATGTACGGAGAAAAGGGCACTTTCAGAGAGTTATTCACCAGTAAATGAGTCATACTCTGGAAATGCCCATATTTTTCCATTGTTTCAAGTTCAATGAGATTAGTCTTGAAGGCCTTATCTGGCAATGAACTCTAAGTGAAATAACTGGGGGCTCTTTAGACTTACGAAGGCCAATATATTGAACACCAGTGTCAAAGTTAGGGTTTTATTTAGCATCTTAACTTGATAAGGAACCGCGGTCTGTAAGCTTTTTACAGTTTCTCAGAGAATGGCACTGGATTGCCAGCTCTCACAATTTCATTTTTTATGGGGGTATGGTGATCTTTGGTAGTTTCTCTCTTCCCACCTTGTTGAGTTATATAATATGTGAGTATGCCAGAAATCATTTTAAAAAAAGTTTTTCTAGCCCTCAGGACAGCATAAAAGAAGCTGTAAAATAGGAACCACATATAAGTAGTAAAGTTGTGATATTTAATATTTCTGAAGAGTTGTGGGGCCTGAATTATTATAGTCTGATCACAGTTTGAACCATCTGGGAAATACTCCCACTCTTAAGATAAATACTGATTTTCATAATACAAGCTTGTTTCTACCAGTGAATTTTAATTACTAAACAACTTGTCAAGGATAAATTTAGCTAAGTGTCAGAAAAAGACCCTATTTTTTGTAGAGAACTCCAAGAAATTATCTTTCTAATACTCTTTGTACCAACAGTGAGGAGGGTTTCACTGAGAATATAAAGCTTTGTGTGAACTTGCTGTTAGAGACTGTGAACTGCCTTCCAGCTCTTTCAGTATCAGTTGGAAATGAAAAATAAAACTGTGTGAAAGATTAAAACAGCATGTTGATGTCTTATTATTCAGATATCACACCAGTCTTTCTAGTGATGTGAGAAAAATAAATTGTCAGAACTCCCCGAAATCATAAGAATGTTCTAAAATACCATAAAGCAATTATAAAAATTGCAAAAGTGGTTTATACTTACATACTGTTTTAGAGGAAATTAGTTTGGCAAGGATCAGGAAGAAGAAAGAAATAACAGTATGAACACAAAACAATTTAAAAAGGTAGGTTCCCCTAATGTAGATTATTTGCTTTTGTAAGCCTGACTAAAACCTTGATATGGTGAAATAGTGAACATCTGGACTCCTCAAAATCAGTAGGAAATTATTATAGCACAGAGTATGGGATTCATTTGCTCAAATTTAGACATCTACTAAGTAGACATCTAAGTCTGAACTAGTTTTCTAGACTCTAGGTAATCTGTACAGAGAAACAGGCTCTTGCAGAGAACAATTCATCCTCATTCTACAACACAGCTGAAATGGTCTAGATTAATTACCCCCAGAAAATGTTTATTATTCTCTGTTGAACACAAAACCAGACATGATTGACTACCTTGGACGTAAACATCCATAATGTAGCCTACAGTCAGGCAAAACACCTTCATTATTTTCAGAACTGTAATATCACGTAGAAAATCTACTCCAAATTTGGACACAGAAATCAGCTGCATGGTTGAATTTCCTTATGTTTCGCTTGGTTATCTCAAAATCTGTGCATGCATATACACACGTACATGTATCTACATGTGTCCATATGCAGGATGTATAGTCTCTATCAAGACTTGCATCAGAAATACTCATCTTGATAACTTGTCTCTGCAATGTCACATACAGAAACCACTCTTGTTACTCAGACAGGATTTTCAAATTAATTCCATGGAGTTGAGCAAGAACATTGACAGCACTGGGGGTAGAAAGTTGCTTCATTTACTTTGTAAGCCTCAACTCCAAATGAATGCCACATCATCTCTTCAACTCATTCGTACATGTGTTTGGAAATTAAAAGGAGATGAGTTCTGCACTAGGAGGTTATTGAGAGTGACTTTACTACAAGCATCTTCTTACAATACATAATACAAAAGGTATTTCAGTATGTAAAGGGGGCCTATAGGAAAGATGGGGACAATCTTTTTAGCAACGCCTGTTGTGACAGGACAAGGAGTAATGGTTTTAAACCAAGAAGAGTAGAATTAGACTGGAAGAAGTAAGAAATTTTTTACAATGTGGGTGGTAAAACACTGGAATGGGATGAATGAAATTAAATTCCATTCACTGCAGGGGTGTTGGGTTAGATAACCTCTAAAAGTCCATTCCAAACCAAAGCATTCTATGATTCTATGATTCTATGAAGCTGAGCTGTAGAATTATTTAACCAGTTTGATCCACAGATCATAAAATTGTAAGAACCTTTCTATGAGAAATGGTCTCGCAGAGCTAAGGGACTGCTTAGCTGTTAGGTACTGCTCAACAAAAGGGGAAATATTTGGAGTTCTAAAGTCTGTATGAAAATCTTTAAGAAGCAGGTAAACACTTAATTTCCACTTTGTTTTCACCAAATCTGTTGTGAAGTGGTGAAGGCATTTATAAGCCTCATAGTGCTCACACTACAAAGACAAAGTTTGGGTTGTGTCATATAGTATAGATGAAAAGTAGTTCTGACAGTCATTTCTCCCTAACATCAGTTTACAAACCTGTATATCGAGTGCTGAATCATTTCCTGTAACACGAGCTGATGTAATCCTTACCATCTCCTCCAGTTGTTTCTACCAACATGCCAATCTTTTGTGACAGTATTCTCTTGAACTTCAAGCAGTAACCCTAATCTATTTTAAACTTTTTTTCTTCCTGTTGTACTCAATGAGACAAATGTCAATTGGGTATCAAACTGCTGTCCTGTCTCCTTCATGGCGTCAAGACACACAGGGCATAATTCAGTTTAAGGTGCATCTAGATGTCAGGAAGAAGGTGTCTACAAGAATGCTACTGTCTGAGATCCTATTAGAGACAATGGAGAGCTAAAGCTCAACTCATTTGCCTAGATCTGTCCCTCTAGTGGCATTTCAAATGCCCTAAAATATCTGAAGACAACTGAACTGGGCTGGAAATTGTGAAACAAGCCCCATGGGGAACTGAACTGACTTGGTTCAACAGTTGGAGGCCTAGCAGGACACTAAGGCAAATCAGTAGGTACTAGGTACCTGTTTGTAGGCAACTGAGCTCGAGTAATTGTGGTCTGGGATGTCATTCACAAATCTAACATACAGGCTATCTGTATTTGTTGCCATTCACATGGTTCAGCTGGAGGTAGCGATGAAGGAATTGATCTGGCATGGAACTGTAGCCCAGGTGCTGAAATCTATTAACCAGGAGCTCTGGGTATGACCCAAAGGTTGCAAAGGTTAAGAAAATGATTTTCCCTAACCATAATACGCTTGGATCAGGTCACGTTTACGTGAAATAGCTTCCAGGATCTGATCTATCATGACTTTAATATTCACTGCAGATTTAATGAAACTACTTCAGCAATATAGACTTCGTCGTAAAATATAGATTTTAAATCGGCATTCGGTCCTTGGAGTGTTTTATACGTATGATCCACTTACAAACTTCCATTAAGGAAGATTGGTTAAAGTCATGAGGCACTGTTTTTATAAGCTTTGTCTCCTTTAAATCTTATAAAAATAAATGTAAGTAGCTTACATATCCCTAAATAAGCTGTAACAATAGTACAGCACAGTTCAGTTAATTTAGTATGTTAGAAAAAGTCTTCTTCCTAGTTTTCGAAATGTTAGAGTTTTGCCGGATATATCATTACCACTAAGTAGGTACTGACTTGTGGAGGCTATAAAACAAATAAAGTCATTAAAAATAATTTGAACAAAAGGAGTAACTTGATATCATAATGCTATCCACATTTGGTTAAAATGACTTATTTTAAAGCTCCCTTTCATCTTACTAAACAGATTTCCAAAGTTAAAAAAATGTGATTAATAAATTATTCTCCATAAATCTTACGATAACTGTGATAGTCTTTGGAGAATTATGAAGCCACATCTGGAAAAAGTATTTTACTGCCTGTAAAACAGCATGCCATGAATTTTACTAGTTCATATTAGTAAGTAAAATATGGTATATAATTTTTGCATTCATCAGTGTGAGTGCAAAACACATCATTTTCTTCTCCCCGAAAACCTTAGATTTATTTCACAAAGAATATTTCTTGTAAAGTTTATGAGGATCTTGTTTTCTTTTATTCATACAGAGATATTTCTCCCTTATATTAGCTGTAATTTACAAGATGAACTGGAGAGTACCTAACATCAGAACAGAAGTAAGTAAACAGTCAGAGTAATAGGGTTCATTTGTTATTATTATTGCACCAAGGCTAAAATGAACAAGGCCAAGCCACTGAATAAATGCCAGCGCACTAATCAAGAGAGAAGGCAAAGAAGTTCATTTTCTGTTATGTAATCCAACAATAGCTATTCCGTTATTCTTTTTCATTAATGACATTTAAAAATATATAGATTAGAGTTGCAAGTCATTCAAGATGAGTGGCTGTAATATTTCTGGAATTAAAAACTTGATTAAACTTAAGTATTTCTTAAATAAAATGAACAATGTTCTTGTAGAGCCAAGTATGTCCCAGGGAAATATAAAACCCTTTTTATTTCCAAGCAGATGTTTGCAATAAGAAATGGATGGTGAGTGAAAGGGAAGAACACCATTAAGCTAAGGTAACCCCTAAAGATTTTTATATAGTTCTACAATCATAAGTTCCATCAGTGATAAATATCACAATAGTGCTTGTAATGTACCTGGTTTTATTTATGTGTAGATGCTTGAATAAGCTTTACCTCAGGTAATATAATTCACTTAATGACTATAGAAAAGCTATATTTTAATGTAAATGAAAGCGACATAATTTTTGTAACCTGAAAAAGTTCTTTCTGTAAAGATACAATAAATCAGGACAACAACATCTGTAAACATGTTTTGTTTTTAGAACAGAAATAAATAACAATCCCAGAGAAATGCTTATTAAGAAAATGTACGTGGGTTAGATTCTGATAGTTGTCTTTATTGCAAGTGATACTTTCACAGTATCAACTTTTCAGAGTTATTTTTGTAACATGTTGCTCAGACTGGTGACATGGATGGCATTTTGGCCATAAAATCGCTATTGCAGTAAATCTAGCTCTCTTCTGTTCTGTATTATTATGCTGGTTGTAGCTGACTTTATAAATATTCAAAGCTGAAATGAGCTTGTGTCTATGGATGCTTGTTGCCTTTTCTGAAAATGAAAATTTTGTTTTCTTCTAACTTTCGTCAAGCTTTCCTGTGCTATTCTCCTGTGATTTTGGCAGAGGCTTATCAGAAATTCTGGGGGCTTTGCACAGCTATTGTGATGCTGCTCTAGAAAGGGTTGGATAACGTCAAAATTGCATCTCCCAGACAGACTACTGAGTGAGAGGCAGCATTTGGTTAGGGAAGGGACATTCAGATATGCATTGGGTTTACTTGGCAAGGTTTTGGTAGTGGTGGGGCTGCAGGACAGGCCTCTGCAGGGAGAGGCCAGGGGATGCCCCGTGCTGGTCACAGCCAGTTCCAGCCAGTTCCAGCTGATTCCAGCCAGTTCCAGCCACCTCCGCAATACCTCCACTGTGCCAAACCTCAGGCAGTCCAGGGAGCTGGTGGTGCCTGTGGGGAGCTGGTGGTGCTGCTGTGAAAACACAATCAAGAAAGGGCAAATAACACAAGATAGGGGTAGGAGGAGGGAACAAAAAAAGAGTGAGAAACAAGAGAGCAAATACTAAGGCCAGAGAAAGTGGAGTAGGAGGCTCCAAATGCCTGAGCGGCTATTCTCTGCAGCCCATGAAGAACACATGCTCTGCAGATCAGGCTTATCCTGAAGTACTGCAGCCCAAGGAGGATATGCACCAGAACAGGTATATCCTGAAGGACTGTAGGTGGTAGAGAAGAACCCACGCTGGACCAGGAGAAAACTGTGAGGTGAAAAGAGTGGCAGAGAGAAACAGTTATGCGTTGACCTCAACCTTCATCCTCTCTGTGCTGCTGGGGGGTGTGTAAAGGAGCCTGGATTGATGAAGTGAGGTTGAGCCTGATAAAGGAGGAGGAAAGGTGTTGGTTTTATTGTTTGTCTTTTTGATGTTCACTGCCCAAATCCATTTTAATTGGCAATAAATATATTTTTTGCCCCCTGTGTTCAGTCTGTTTTGTCTGTGACAGTAACTTGCCAGCAATTCCCCAGTCTTTTTCTTGACCCACAAGGATTCTCATCCATTTCCTCCCTGCTCTGTCTCAGTGAGGGGTGGTGGTGAGAGAGGGAGAGAGAGAGAGACAAGTGAGTGAGCAGCTGGGTGGGTGTTTGGCTGTTAGCCAAGGTTAACTCACCACAAAATAGCATAACAGTCAAACATTAGAAGCTACATACATAAATAGACTGGTACCGTGCAAACCATATGCAACAAATCCTTACTTTTATAGCACAGACGTATGTCTGTGTTAACTTCATTCTCACAAAGTTATTCCAAGGTGAATGTAACCCATTTTGACAGACAATTACAAAATTTGCATAAGTTCATCATATAATCTTCTGTATAAATTCTAGCATATAAATTGCCTGGAAAAAACATCAGTGTGAGAAATTTCTCTGTATTGACAAGCCCCTCCCCTTATCAAGGTGCAGGAAATGCATATGCTCACTCTGCAAACTCTGGATCATATAAGAAGGAAAAACAAACTGCACAAACTAGCCGTAAAGCATCAGTGTGGAAAAGGCTCTAGGGACTATAGGGGAGGACAACAGCTATCCGTGTCTCTTTGATGTTACTGCAAAGATGACTCTCGTTTGGGAGTGTGATAACAGGAGTGTTGCCTCTGAGACAGAGGAGATAATTATTCCATTCTACTCAGCACCAGGGAAACCTCAGATTAAATATTCTGCCAGTTTCAGCGCTGTATTTAAAGAAACATGTAGACTAATTGGAAAGAGTCCAAAGGTGAGCAAAAAAACCAAAGGATTAAGAAAACATGACCTCTGTAGAAATGCAAAAAGAACTGCTTTTATAAAAGGGAAGATTGCAGCTGAGTGGAGCAAGACATGAACTGGTGACATGATAAGATATGTAAAAGACCTAGGAAGAGAAACATCATGAACTTTTTTCCATCCCTTTTATAAGCAGGATAGGAATAAACTGACAATATAGAAGAGAGGAAATTATAATTAGGCAACAGAAAACTTTCAACCTAAAAGAGTAGTTAAGGTCTAGTAAATACTTAACGAATAAAACTGTTGAAAGTCCAGAAAACTGATTAATTACCATTGCATAGGGATAAGACTGGGAAAATGGTCTAGATGGTTCATGGCTCCATTCCAGCCATAACTTTCAATGATCCCTAAATCTGTCTCTGAAAACTGGTGCCATGTACTACAGGCATGAATTCTAGTATGGAATTTGACTAGGGATAAAAACTGGGCCATGACCATGCTCTAGAATACCCAGTTCTTCAAATCTAGTATACAAAGGATGGATTTATATTAATGTTTTAGTAAAATGTATGGGTTCTTCTTAGGTGCAAATTTGTCTTGCCAATTGCTCTCTTGTGATACTCAAATGCACATCTGGGGCACTTCAGGTAGCTTCCTTCCTGATGTAAACGAATTTGAAGTAATTCCCAGAGGCACTATTGAGAGTATCCACTTGTAATGTACATGTCTGGTACTTCAGTATTCAGCTCTCCATGCATGCATAGTGTGTGACTGGCACTAGCAGCTGGCATGAACTACATCTCTGATAAAGACACGGTACGGATGCATCTCACTAGAACTGTAACGGATAGCAGTGAAACAAATCCTTGTTCTTCTGTCTTTGTTGCTGCACCAGTCGGGAATGTGGATCCATCCAATGTCCAGAACTTAATATGAAGTATTACATAGATGAGGTCAGTGTATCAACTCACAAGTAATTACCAGGATTTAGGAAGTGTTATAGAAGATGGCCTTTTGAGTAATCCAGTCATGATTTCACTGTGAGACCGATTATTCTCTTCTATTTACCTAAAAGTGTCTTGCAAATCCAATCCAAAAATAAGTCCACATTTACTCCTTTCCAAAAGTGTTATGTGAGAAGTGACTGGCTTATGTAATGTTGTTATTTTTATAGTATAAAAAACAATAGGTAGGAGATAGTGGAAAAATTGTTATGGTGATATTTGCTTCTGTTTTTTTTCTAACCACTGCTGAACTGGCTGTGATTGGATGAATTTTGAAATATTTAAAACCAATATTCCTTTCTTACATATCCTGTTCTGTTGTTCCAGTAACATGATGCTGTTTCAGGCTAGAATAAAGTTGCTCTGTTCTTCTCCTGGTGTATCTTTGTTTGAGTGAACCAGCAAATGATTCCATGCATACGTACACTGTCCCGCTTTATTCAGGAAGTCTTGCAGCAAAGTAACAACACACAGAAGTGAGTCTGGTGGAACAGATGATTCCCTCAGCATCAGAGCAACATGTCTGTTCTTGGAAGAGACCACAACATCTTTGAAATATGGAGTAATGGTATATGGAATATATGTTTAGTCAAATTATCTAATTGTTTGCTTATTTCTAGTAAATAAGCTATTAAATTAAACATAATTCAGTAGCACGATTTTCTTTCAGTAACAATACTTTATTTTATAATTGCAAAGAAACAGTCTGCTAACTGCAATTTATAAATTCATTCCAGGCAGCACTGATAACGAAGGGCAATAGCTTAGATTCCCCTCCTTACAATAATTCTTCTTCCAATCATTTGACTAAGTGCGTAACCACCACAGGTTACATTTGTATTCACTAAAGAAAGATGGGTGCTTCCAGAAGGCAAGTCGTACCTTTGCATGGACTGAATGGCTTTCCAGAAGTGCTCAGAATCATAGAATCACAGAGTGGTTTTGGTTGAAAGGGACCTTTAGAGATCACTTATTCTACCCCCCTGACATGGGCAGGGACATCTGTCACTAGATGGGGTTGCTCAAAGCCCCATCCAACCTGACCTTGAACATTTCCAAAGACGGGGCATCTGCAACTTCTCTGGACAGCCCGTTCCAGTGTCTCACCACCCTCATCGTAAAAAATTTCTTCCTTATGTCCAATCTAAAACTACCCTCTTTCAGTTTAAAACCATTGTCCTTTGTTCTTTCACTACAGGCCTTGGTAAAAGGTCTCTCTCTACCTTTCTTATGAGCCCCCTCTATATATTGAAAGCCTGCAATAAGATGTTCCCTGAGCCTTCTCTAGTCCACGCTGAACAACCACAACTCCTTCAGTCTGGTCTCTCTGCACTGACTATGGATAATTAGCTACTAACTTGAGAGGCTTAGTCAACTGCTGAATTTTACACCGTATGATGGACAAGATATACCCAAAATGGTTCCTTCACAGGTTCCTGGAATAACCTGGTTCTACTGTGCTTCAATGTATTTTCTAACATCTCTAGTAAAAAGCGCTTCAAATGCTCAAAAGATAATTGATACCAAGACAAGGAGAGGAATACCCAAGACATAACTTGGATGACAAATACCCCTGTTAGTGTGATGTCAAAAGTACCTTTCACAGTCCATAACCATGGGAGCTTCACATGACTTGTGACTCCGTATTTGCTTTGGCAAAGTAGTTCTCAGGATGGGAGTAGCATCAAGAAGGGTCTTTCACCTCACAGATTTCAAGAGCGAATGAAGAAGGAAATCTTTTTTCTGTTTCAACCAATTCTGGGAGAAACAAATGATCTCTTCAGGGAACTCTCTGACCAAAGGTACTTCTGCAAAGAATAAAGTGAATAGATGCCTGGTAACTGAAGGAGATACGACTAGTGAGGACAGAAGAATAAGGGATCCACAGATCAGAAACGCAGAGCTAGCTGGGAAAACCCATGACGGAGTACACTAATACCCACCTCCACCCATGTTCTCTGATTCCTGGGTACTGTCTTGATGCCTGTGTTACTGGCTAGCAGTAAAACCAGTGTTACTGAGCTGGAATTAGTTCACATGCAAATGCCTTTGCTTGTAAATTGCTGTCTCAGAGTCTATTCTCTAGCTTCAGGTCAACTGGCAGAGTGTGACAATATGCACAATATTAAACTCCTTTACTCTCCAAAACATGTCAGCTCCATCCCGGCTACCATTCAGTGTGGCCCTTGGCCTGAGTTAACTGCTGTGCTCTGTTGAAAGTTGTTTGACAGAGAGGGTATTGGTTGGTCCAAGTGAAAAGGTCACCAGCAACCAGTCTAACATTTTTAAGAGTACTGACAGATGAGTTCCAGGTCTTACCAAAGTTCCCTGGGATTGTTTAACTGCCTAGTATAAATGAGGCCAGCACATCCTGGGTTAATAAGGACTGACAATTAAGACTGCAATTCTATCTCTTCAAAAACATCTGTACAAATTCAGAGCACAATGTTCTGGATGCCTGGAAGGAAAGGAGTTTGCTTCTTTTTTCATCACCTGTCTACCTGAAAAGCAGAATGATCAACCCTCCATTGTAAATCGCGGGGCTATTTATCTCAAGCTATCAAAGTGCTCTTAATTTCACTGTACTTTTAGTTGTCCTTCTTTGAACAATAGCCCTCCACCTCAGATGCTTGTTCTGAGGCTAAGTATGTAACAGCCTATCATATAGTCAGGTGCTATCGTCAGGTTTTCCATTAGAACTAAGGGGGAGAGACTGTGAGATACCAGCACTTTAAATAAACATGGATTCATAAAAATGTCTCTTGATTGGAGAGCCACTGTTAATATGGACAGAACTTTTATGTCTAGGAAGACTTATGGGAATTAAGTCTTCTTGTTTGTTGGTTTCTTTGAAGTAACATCATGTAACTCCTCCTCAGCCTGTCTCTTTTGGCTGAAATTAAGATATCACCACAGTGCTTGTAAAATATGCATTAAGTGATTTTCCCCCATTATACATGTATTTTAAAATCGCTCTCTGTTCCTAGGCTGCAAGGAGTCCTGATCTAAATATATTGAATAAAATATTGTTTAGTTTCTGCTGTTACTCAGCCATAAAAAAGGGCTCTAAGAGGCAGGAGACATGACACTGAAAAGTATTGATGATACTGATCCTCTAGTTATTCTAAAAAGTTTTCCTGTGTTTAACTTTTCCATCTCTTTGCACAGAAAATCATAACATATCTCTGGGCTTGTAAAACTCCTGGAACTCAAGTGACAGCTAGTGCCATTGATTTGATGATGTGTGAGACTCAAAACCTGACATTTTTCTAGGATAGCAAGATGGATAATTTAGATTTTTTGTTCTCAATTTCCACATTCTTATAAACACAGAAATGATTTGTTTAAACAGTATTGTTACAAAATACACTGCAAGCTCTTTTAAAGTGTGTTTTTTTGGAGGAGCTGTGTGGTGCCGTTGCTTTTGTCAGAAATACCTCTTTAATTTGGAATTTAAAGCACCAAGAGCAATAAAGAAGATGTGTCCCAATGAGAGGTGGAACTGGTGGGAGAATCACAGGTTAGCGCAGTTACATGGAGTTCAACCACATTAATTTGTGCAGGAAAATGTTCTCACCTGTCATTTCCTCACCCGGAACAAGAGAGGTGAATTTACCGTTTTCTAAACTTACGATTAGTGCAATGAAAATGTAAGAGAAACCGGTCATGGGTACTATTCAACAAACAGGACCTCTGAAAGAATGAAGATACTAAAGGAAAGTCCATAATTCTAGGCATTCGTCTTGACACTGGGTTTGTTTTCCAAATCTCAACTCTAGAAAGTGTTGCAAGATTTTCTTGTTTTGAATTATCTACAAATCTGGACTAAACCACTGTGAAAGTATGTATATAGATACTTCAAGACTATTTCTTCTATTTCGAACTTCAGGAGAATCACTTTTGTGTTAGAACATATCAGTCTCAGATAAATCTTTCTGCTTCCTTCAGTGCACCAGAACACCATCGTTTTTCCAAGGGAAAGGTAAAACACACTACATTAGATTTTTCTAGCAATTATAATTCTGAGATTTATTTTATGAATTATGATTATAATATATATTTATATATAAACCATTAAAATAACCACTAGGTAGATTTGCTAAAAAATATCGGGCAAATTTTCAGGAAACAAGATGTATTTCCTTCTAAATGTTTTATGTGGCTTTTATCTTTTGATGAAAAGTTTCCAGCTGTTTTTTCCTTCTTCACACTAGAAAAATAACTTTCTCTCATTTACACGTTTTTCTTTTACTGTCAAGAAACTGGTGATGAAAAGAAGCATACAAAGAAAAAGGGTGAGAATGCAGAAAAAAGGAAGAAAAGTCTTAAAAACAGAAGGTGAATAATAACTGAAAGTAGTAAAAGTAACTGAGAAAGTGCTAACTACCCAGCTCCAAAACGTGGTATGAACAAATGCCTTCTACATTGCCACAGTTCACACAAACCAGAACATGAAGGCGGCATTAGTGACTCTGAAAGATATCTCCTCACAGTCGTGGCCACAAGAAAACTCTCCTTGCTTGATGAGCTGGACTTCTCCTCTTTTCCCGCGGTGAACCTTGAGATTCCTTCATGACCTAGAAGGAGAAATGGCTCCAACTGCTTCTCTCTGACTCCTTGGAGTGAAAGTCATCCTTCCCACCTTATTCAGAACCCAAAGGCAGAATTCTTAATGGAGTCCCTTCTGATTATTCTTCTTTCGATGCAATGAAAATGCTTAGGCTGGTTAGTCTGGCTGCAGTATGTTGACATGCAGCCTTAAATGTCATAGAAATCATAGAATCATAGAAAGTTTTGGGTCAGAAGGGACCCCTAGAGGTCATCTAGTCCAACCCCCCCGCAGCGAGCAGGGACACCACTAACAAGATCAGGTTGCTCAGAGCCCTGTCCAACCTGGTCTTCAATGTTTCCAGGGATGGGGCCTCCACTACCTCTCTGGGCAACCCGTTCCAGTGTTTCACAACCCTCATTGGAAAGAATTTCTTCCTTATATCCAGCCTAAACCTACCCCGTTTTAGTTTAAAACCATTACCCCTCGTCCTGTCACTGCTGTCTCTACTAAAAAGATTGTCCCCATCTTTCCTATAGGCTCCCTTTAAGTAC
>Ga0065711_1031687_pt1 | contig 28992 bp, 10 predicted proteins | sample Hoacrofraction12_FD_59098 | JGI IMG/M metagenome (GOLD analysis project Ga0065711, IMG submission 59098) | Hoatzin crop microbial communities from Cojedes, Venezuela - Epithelial fraction 12 v2 (version 2) | ecosystem: Host-associated > Birds > Digestive system > Esophagus > Crop | place... | reverse complement strand
AGTAGTTTTGCCTATATATGGGTTGGGGTTTTAACCATTCAGATGCTGTAATAGTTTTGCTATATAAACCTTGTTTTTCTGACTAATAAAGCTGTACGATCATACTCATATTGGGGTCACATCGTTACAATGGTCCGTTACCCACGCCTACAAATTACCTTAGTGACAAGTGTGGTAAATTTCTTAGGAACTTTCATGTCCTCAGACTAGGATCTGAGTTTCTTACAGCCACTTTTACCGTGTAGAATGAAAGGTTTTTAGGGAGTGAAGGGTTGCATTCTCTCCATGTTGTAAACAGAAAATTTGTCGCACAGAGTAGATGAAATGGCTTGGCTGGTGTCACATGTGGAACAAATAGAAGTACCAGTAACTGAACACAGGCCTCCAGTTCTAGACTAGACCATCTGACTGCCAGCCATACTTCTTTTTTATGATTCTGTCTATGACTGGTTATTAAATTCATATATCAGTTTTTTAAGTGGAATGACACATTCCACTGTTTGTGCAGTGCCTTTTCAATTGTATATGATTTCCTTTGAGAAACAGAAATGTAACTTATTTACAGAGCAACTGCAAGCCTTCATGGGAAAGAATATAGTATTTATATCTAAATAGTAAAAATAGACATTACTTACTACTCTACTTTCATTTGTTTTTTCTGTTTTGTTTATAGAACTGTTGACAGTCTGTCTGCAGTATTTCAGCATAAAATAAACAGTTGCATCTGATCACAGAGATTTTTTTGTCATTGAGAAAACTGAATTCTAATAAATAAAGGTAATTTTAAGTAAATTTACATGTAAATTAATAACATCATGTGGGGGAAGATTTACTAAATTTCCTAAAACATTCACCATTGCAGGTCTCCTTTTTCACATGATCTTTTTACTTAATCTACACTCCTATAATAAAGCGATCTCATTACTTTCCTTCTGACTTATGGGTATAGGCAATGCAGTGTACTTCACTGCTTTTACGTATTTAATTTAAATTGGTTTTTACCTAGCCTTGGCAGGTGTGGAAGTAGGAGAGAAAACACGCTTACTGTCCAAGAGGTTAGGGTGGGGAAAAATATGTTTCTTTCTGCAAAGACACTACAGAACCTCCGTGGACATTTTTCTTTTTTGTTCCACACAGACTTCCATGCTGATCAGACATTTGGGCACGTTCAGGATTAGGACTATGTCTATGTCTGAAAACCAGAAAAGTACATGCATGAAATAGAGTAAGTTGCAAACATGAGACCTGAATGGTGGGATGGCATCTGATTAAATCCCACATTTTTTGTACATTTATTAACTAAAAGGAGGTGAATAAAGGCTAATCAACAATGTCTGATTATTTATGATGGTTGATACTGTGTGAGTTTATGAAGATATCTAATGGAACCTTCAATGCAGAATAAGTTGGTAGCCCTAGAGGAGATGAACACCATTACCTTAAGAATTAGGGTTATATACAGCCAAAGGAATGGTTTGAAATAGTCACATGCATTCTCAGTTGTAAATTAACTCAGAAACTACTCAAGGAAATGACCTGCATACTGTCATAGCCCTGTCAATGAATATCTCCACTTGTATTCAGTAATATCAAAAACATACAGGGGTAGTGTTTGAAAGTAAAAGCAACAAGAAACAAAGCAATATTGGAACATTTGTAATATACTGGTGTAAACTACTGTTACTCTGTTCTTTTCGTTGCTCCGTGTGATTCAGTGGAAACTGATAATCTTATCCCTCATCTTATTTTAAGGATTATTTACAGGGGAAGATTCATCCCACCTGTCTTAGATGCCCATGGTAGGATGGGATGCCTTCCTCTCAGGAAGGGCCTCTCCCTCTCTCCTGTATCTAGGCAAAACCAAGGAAACTAGTTTCAACTAGACAGATCTTTTTGGTGACAAATTAGACCACATAAATTCTATCTCCTGACTCAGAAGGGCTCTGTTTTTAATGGAAAAATTCCAGAACTGGGCAAGAAGTATTACAAATAAGGGTAAATTTGCATGTGAGAAGAAATTGGAAAGACTGGGATCTGTTAGCTTGGATAGGAGATGAGTAAGAACATGCATGATTGAAAGAAGCAAAAAAGAGGATGTTAAAAAAGACAAGGAACTCCAAACCAGTAGTTATGTTCTATTGTAACAGAAGTACAAACACTGTGTAAAAAAAAAATGCAATGAAGCTTGCATGAATACAGAACAGGTTACATAAATCCTAATATTCAGAAAAGGCTTAATTTTTTTACTCCTATGAGGAATAAAAATACAGAAAGTTATGTTAAGTAGATTTTTATTTAGATGAGAAAATATGAACATTTAGAGTATAAGGCAGCTACATATCAATAAGCACTGGGAAGAAGATTCCTCTGTGAATGTCCATTTCAGTACTTAGGACTATTGACAAGTACTAATATTTTTTCCCAGAGTATCTCCTATTGATAACTGTCAAAGGATGAGTACAAGATAAAACCAGTGATTTGATCTAGTGTGGAATTTTTGTGTTTACATTCTTTATTTCTAATGTGAAAACATGAGGTTAAAGAGAAAGTTCATTTCAGATGCTGTGCAACTGGATTAGGCTTTGTATTAAATCCTCTTACGGTGTTAGAGAGTGCAGTTGTACCAGAACATTCTTCCATAAAATGTGAAGTAGCTTTCTATAGGCTGCTGTAGGAATGTATAAATTTTGAAAAAATGTGAAGTACCAGTGAAAAATCATACTCTCTGGTCTAATCAGATCCTTGTTTAGAAAACATAATCTTGTCATTTTTACTCTTTCCCACTACCATTCTTATCTATTGCAGGCATATCTCAATAGCAGAGAGAAAACTATAGCACCAATTCCTGAAAGAAAAAGGAATTTTACCAGTGGGTGGAAGAATTTAAGTGTAAATTCTCTGATTTTCTCATGTCTTTGGGGCTTTTTAAAAATCAGTTGATCTGTGGACATCCCCTATGACAGCAAGGAATATAGCTTTTAATGAAACTTAGCATAGAGTATTGTATTTGTGATGTAACATACACCTGGTCCGCAGACCTCTGCTTTCAACAGTGAAAGCATGCACTTCCCAGTCGTGGGGATTGCAGAAACAGTACTCTAGCTCCATAGACTGGCAAATAGCCTTCCTTTCCTTTAAGAATTTTGAATATAAATGTGTTTCTTATCTTTCTGAGGCATAGCATATGTTGATATTGTGCATCTTGAAAGAACTTTAATATGGTATTGCTAAAACCAGGTTGTTCTTCTTTAGTACATCTATAAAGTCTTTTTTTAACATAAATAAAGCCAGTTTAATCAAAATATGCTTTGGCCAGTGCAGAATAATGGATTCAGTAAAACATATATATTTGGTAAGTTTAGTAAATAACTAGGATTTCTTCTGAATTTATGATTTCTGTAAATCTGAAAAGAGATATATTTACCTCTACTGTTTTCTTCTTAAACCTGCCTTTAGCATGTGTTTGTATTTTTATGCTTTGATGCAGATCTTCTTGTTGAATACGGTACTGCTATATAGGAGCGCACCTAATGAAGCATGCAGGTTTAATGATAGTTTAGTTCAATATTTGAAGTATGTAGTAACATATCTTTTACTGATGTAGTCTAGAGTGCTGGTCCTGTTTTCTTTAAATAAATACTAAAAGTTCCCTTTTATAACGAAAAGCTATAACTTCAGCAACTGCACATTTAAAGATTATGTTTATATGATTCCATCTGTTTTTATCAAGGCAGCTTTTGAGGCAGTTTATGTTATCCACCTCTATGCTACCCTTATGTGATGCTTTATACTGAAACAGATGGTGAATCCAGTTGCTAAACAGGGAGAAAAATGAGAAGAATTAGTCAGAAGTCATAAATATCTGAAAACCTCAAAGTGAAAAATGTTTGACACAGAGTTAATGCTATTTTTACCTTGGCTTTTTTCCCAGTAATACCTAGTCAATAGAAAAAATGAAGCAAAAAGGGGTTTCCGATTCATTGTAACAAACACTTTTTTCAGGTTCATTTGTTTTTAAAATAGTTTCCTAATACAATTTCCTAAGTCCTTTCTTAATATCTAGAAAAATTTGTTTGCTGTGTTCCCAAGTTGAGATGAAGCTGCATAGTAAAAATGTGGGAGAAAACAGAGCACTAAAATATCAAATCTTTGAATCAAAGTATTTATTTTAAGGTGTCTGTCATGTGACATACTCTTGCTAGAGTGCAGATAACATCAGTGAAACGTGTACTTTCCTGATACCATTTTCAGAATTTACCTCCCAGTCATTGTTCCTTGAGATTTATGCCTCAAAACAAATAAAATCATGTGGCCCATTGTTACTGGAAGAAAATTTATGATTTAGAGAGTAAAATACAAATACTCTTAGAAACTTGCATTTTTGCATCACTTCACATTTCATGATTGTATATGCAAACTCATTAATCCGTTACAGGAATAAAGGCACCTCTGAGGGGAAATGTGGCAGAAATGTATGGTAATGCAAGAATCAAATTGGAATCAACGTGTAAGGCCTACTGTATGCAATTACAGAAAGTTGTTTAGGTAGGAAGAATGTAATAATCAAAGATAAAAGTTTGACTGCGTGCTTCAGTAATTCTTATTTATCTCATAAGGGGTTTACCTTTCATGTATTGCTAGTCATAGAAACCATAGTGCCTGTATTTTTCTACTGGAAGCATGGTAAAACTGTGTTATTTTGCTATAGTAATAGTGTATTTTCTTTTTCTTCCTAAACAGCTTATGCTGGACATTAAATTTACCCAGATATCTTCTGCTTTCCCGGACATATGTCCTTTTAACAGTCTGCAGGTCTTCTAGGCTATTTTTTTATTACACCAGTTTTATATTTAAGTAGATATGAAAGAGGTAATGTTGGTTTGCATTGAAATTTTAAAGAAGTTGAACTGACCACATATAATGAGTGAGTAAGAAAACTCAGTATCATTTTCTGAAGAAATTCTTTAACATTATGTGAGTTAGACTTTACATAAATTTTTTAAAATTTTAATTTTACATGCTGCCCAAACATTGAGCAAATACATTTTCTAATGGACCGAAGTTGACCTCACACGTACTGAAATATCTTGCCAGCATGGAACAAAGTAAACTTTGAAGTATCTTTTTTGTGTCTTCAATGGCTGAAGTGATATTTTCAAATCTTACAATATGGAAAACTTTAGCTACCTCAGTATATGATAGCTATTACAAGGTAGAAATTTTGTTTCACATATTGACAGGGTACATTGATTCCATTCCTGGTTATTGAATTTCTCTGAATATTAAAACTAAGCACTCCATAAAATGCTCCCATTATGTAGCACAATAACTGGTATTAGTTCCTATTCACTGTTACTGTTGGTTTTGTTTTATTTTGTTCTTTAAGGAAACTGTTGTGGTTTGAAAAGTGTAACATGTTAAATGCTGTTCTCCCTAGACCACATACAATCGTATAAAAAGAAATTAGACTAGATATTAAAAACAGATCTTACAAATCAAGTTTAGTGAAATGTTGCTTTGCTAGTTGCTTTACCGGTATTTTTACTGTTTTCCACCTTCAAACCAGTTTTCTTGACTGGGTGCAAGTTTGATTTACACCGCAACATAATGTTCTGTGTTTACTCAGCCGCTAAGGAACATCTGGTTAAAACATTTCACAGTAATAGACAAGCTTCTCCAAAGTATTTAAAAATTGAAATTGAAAGTGTAAAAGTGATCTCAGCAAAAATCAGCTGATAGGAAAGTTATACAGTCATTTTCATGCTCTTTTAAATACATCGTAGAAAGGGAACTCTCTTGGGTGAGTTATTTCTGAAGTGGTGTTCTGCTGCTCACCCTTGAGGAAAGTGGTGTTAATGTTCCATGGGAACAACACTAACAGCTCCTGCAGACCTCAGGACATCCCAGACGTGGCTCTTGGGACGTATTTTGGACTCCATTGCAGTCTGTTTGCAGCAAAGAACTCCAGCAAGTTGACAGGTAGGTTGTACTTAAACAAATGTCCCAAGGGGTCCTTGAGACTCCCTCTTGAGCAACCATCCTTCTCCTGAAGACCACATTGAAGCTGCTTGGGTGTTCACATGTCATCTGCCTGCACCTGCAGTTTGGGAATCACAACTAGGGTTTCATTTGAATGTATCAGTGAATGTACAGTCAGAACCATGCTATCTCTCATCCCATCCACTCCCATGCGCGTATATCCTCAGCATCTAGGATTGCCAAAGAAGTGTCACTCTGCTACTTGAGTTCTGAAGTTACAAATCCTCCTCACTGTCAAAGACTACATCGACACACTCATCTATGACATCACCTGTTTAAGTGGCCAGTTTTCCTTGATTGTCTCTTTTGTAGGACTTCCTGTTACCATGAAAATTCTCTGTTACTGGAAACATAATTTTCCTCATCATTATACTTCTCTTCTAGCTGGATCATAACATGCTAGAAGACTGTTGAGCACAAAGTGAAAAGCTCTTCAGAATAGCTGTATTTAAGGATTATGTGATTATCATCTCTGTCCCATTTCTGTCATTTTATAATCAACTTTCAGATGGTACTGGATAGCTCAGTTGAAGTGATTACATATTTGGAAGAGAAATTATTTTATCTCCTTTTTGGTATCACAGTGTTTAAGACAGATTGATTTCTTTCCACTAATGTTAATGTAGTTATGGTTCCTTGTATCTGTCCCCTTACTTGAGGACTGAAGTAACATTTAGAGTATCAATCCGTCAAAGAGGAACTGATATGCTAGAGGTAAGATTTCAAACTCTCTTGTTTACATTAATACTAATAAATACAATTAAGAAATTGAGAAATTTTTCTGTACCTGAATTAGTTGTAGAGAATAGGAGCTTGATGCCTCAGAGAAGGCTTAATGGGAGGCAGGACCTTTCACTTGAATAATCATCAGTTTTCAACAGCTTTTATTACATGATGATTATATAATTGTTAGTATTCCTAAAGTGAATTGGTTACAGAACAGTTTTTGTTGATAAACCCAATATTTTAGTCTATGTTATATGGCATCCATTTTGGTAATTTGTACAGAGACACTAAGATTAGTATGTCCCTGAAGAAATTTTCATTTCTGTTTGTCCTTTGCTGAATAGAGCGTTTCTGGATTTTCAGTCCTTTTTTTAATTTAATCTTTGCACACGAGATGTGGCATGAGAAATTAAGTTTTTTATATCACCTTAAATATATTACTGTCTAATAAAATTTAAATGGAGTTATTAAAAATGCCTAACACATTACTTTCTGGGTCTGCTAGGCATTTACAGTTCTGTCTCACTGAAAATAAATTATACTTTAGTCCTCAAACTTTTTAAGTGTTTTGGAAATTCTTACATTGCCTCTTAATATTTTGAGTTTTTCCTAAGGTTTTCTAAAACACATTGCTCCAATGTATTTTTTTTGACAATTAGATTAATCACCACTGGCATGGAATATCCTGGTTCATGTAAGACATGCAGTGCCACTACATTTGGAAGAAACAGCAAATGCTGTTCTACTCAGATATGTATATGTACCTTGTTATCTTTGTAGCTGAGTAATTTCCAGAACAAATAGGGGTAGCACTTAAGTGTGATTCTGTTTTCCTTCATTGTCTCCTATTACAGCAAACAAAAACTTGTTAGATTTTTGTGAATTTGTTTCAAACTGCTGTATTATTATTACAAAAGAACTAGTTATTTGGATTAAGATCCAAAAAGTACATCTTGTACTCAATAGAAAGTGATGACGCTTTAGATGTTTCGAGCATTTGTTCAACTGCTTTAGACTGTTCTTTGTCAAAGCTCTATCTACAGCACAAAATAAGCTTTGTCTTTAATGGGACGGAGCTGCAGGTTCTCAGTTGATGCTTTAGGTATTCTGTTCCTAGACTGTTGGACACCTTAAAAATAATGACAGAGACATAAAACTGAGGTCAGTATTTTACAGGAGCTAGTGTAGAAGATGAAAGCAGATTTGATGTGCTTATAGTACCCTGTGTTGCAGAGGAAATGTGCTGCTGTGTTCTGTACTATTTTAAGTTTCCTAAGGGCTAATGGCTTCATGCCCAGGATATCGCATTGCTGTAGTCCAGCTGAAAGGTGACAAAAGCATGTATTACAGAGGCCACATCATCAACAGTAAAGACAGGATGAATTCATGTACCTGTTTCAGAGTTATTGTCAGAGAGAGAAGTCCAGAATCAGTTCTAAATTATACATTGACTTGCCTAAATGGGGTTGTGTGACATCAGCCTGTAGGTACTTCACTATGCCACAAGCTCCTTAAAGTGTTTCTTTCTGCAGCTAAGTATAACTTATCTTTTTCTCAGTTTCTGCTTCCACCTTCTGCTTTTTATCCTTGAGCTCAAGTACTGAGGCAGTTTGGTGACATTGTGTTACTGTAAGCAATAAAAGATGATAAAAGGATGGAGCTTTCCAATGCCTAGATAGGGTTTTTGCTGGAGTTCATGACACCTTTCCAGTTCTTTCAGTCCCTGTGTCTGTATTTTAAATAAGGTTGAAGAAAAAGAGATCAGAGGTACATTTTTCTACTGCTCCTCTCTGGTTATGGCTCTGTTGAAATAAACTGTTTCAAAACAGTCAGCCTCTTTTACATACAGTTCAGAGTTCATTAGCTATGTCAAATGCTGTAGAGAGGTTGAAAAAAAAGGGGCCAGGATGACTACGGTGTTCATAGTGTGGATTGTCTGACAGAGAGAGTAATGCTCTTTCTGTTCCATGTCCTGCAATACATCCAGATCATCACAGGTGATTGACAGTATGCAGTTGAAAGTGCAGGCAACAAGAATATAATAATCAAGATCTATCAAGAATATCTTTTGAATGTGACATTGGATTCAGATGTGTGCATGTAGTGCTACCACATCAAGGTGCTGCCTTAACTTGTGAAGCTCAAAGCATAAGCTTCACTGCACCATTGCAGCTGCACACAGGCGAGCAGATGTGCATTTGAAAGCATGAGAAACAAGCAGACTGTTCAAGAAAAATAAACATTTAAGAGTGTGAGAAAATTGCATCGTTCATCAAGAAGAACATTTGCCATGTCTTCCAAAGTTTGCATCATGGATTTGCAGCTTTGGACAAACAGGCGAGCTCAGCTCGCCACCTCTCAGCCTATTCGTGTGCTCATGACCTTCACTACTCAACTTCTAATCTTTTTAGAAAGACAACATCCTATGTCACAGAGTATCTACTTTGTCCATGCTAGAACATGGTTTCAAGAATTACTTGGAGGAATGAGTATTGAAATACTAACATTTCTCTATTTCCAATGTATGCATTTTATTTGAAACTTTTCAGATCTGACCCTACCTAGCTTGCAAGCTCTGAGAGTGCAGCTTTAAATAGTAAGAAAAACCATGAAATATGTATGTGTGTGCAGTTTTTCCTGCAATCTACAAGTTAGCTAGGTAATAGTATTCTTCTTTTTCAGTATTAGAATAACAAGTGTTAAGATATGAAGGAGGCAAAAATTGAACACCGTCTAGTTACACTGACTTCAGTTGCTTAATGATATTTAACTATTTGCACTTCTCCTGGGATCACGGGGAGAGTGCAGGTGACCATCTGCTCAGACTGGAGCTTTAGGTGGGTACACGTTCTCCTCTGCTGCTACCAAACCTGGGTGAGCAAGGGTGAACAACCGTCACACAAGGGACCTTGGCTAAGCACAGGGATGTCTAATGAGCCATCTCCAAGATTCAGCAGCTCTGGAAGGCAGAGTGGCCATTTGCCACCTGCATTTTAAAGACGTTTTAACCTAAGTTCCAATTTAGACAGCACTTGGGTGGATCAGTACTTGTCTACTTTGATTAGTTTTTTTCATGTCTTCTTTCTTGGGTATAAGCTCACTTTTTCCAGGTTTTGTGTTCTGTGTTTTATATTCCTTGTTAAAGCCTAATTGGGACTTTTAGGCAATGGCAGAAGATTAATATTAATGATAAAAATAGTTTAAAATATTAATCACGAAGTAAGGTTTTTCATATTTTCAAATAAATCCATTCACAGGAGATAAAAGGATGAAAATATTAAATACATTAGATATATATAAAACCTTAATATTTAAACTCTTTTTTTTCCTCATCTGATGAGTTCATACTATGGAGAAAATAGTCAATCTCTGAGTCAGCCTCAGTACTTTTACCAGGTAATTAAAGGCAGAATTAGTAGCTATAAAATTAGGTGTCTAGTCCTCAGCAAGGATGATAGTTTTAAAGCAGTTACACATGGTAAAATAGGAAGAGATGAGGGATTATCTGAACTTTTGATGTAAGTATAGTGATTAAGATTTTTTAAAGATACTAGCTTGAATAATTGTACATCACAGGCTATATAATTTGACTCATTGTTTCCTAAACATTTCTTTTTTATTGTTCATTTTGTCTCTTCTTAGCCTTTGTCACTAATTCGTGTTCACTAGCCCTGTGATATTAAGTATCATCTCTATGGAGGTACACTATGGTCATGTCAACAGCATCTGATGGAAACGGAGGAACTGAATTCCTTTTGTCAATTTCTGTTTCCAAAAGCTTTTTTGGCAGGTTAGGTTTCTGCATCATCTAATGTTCTAAGGATCCTTTTCAAAAAACAGACATCGGGGTCGAATGCGGTGTTCCAGTATTGATGTTATCCATGGCATTTTGCATCTGCAGCATAAATAACACTTCTCTCTTACTTGTGTAACTAAAAATGGGTTCACTCTTTATGTCTTACTGCTCCTTAAAAGATCAGGCTAGGTTGCTTTTCCACTGCGGTTCCAGAGCCCTTTATTATCATCTTTCTATGATACACCGCCCATTGGGGATATAATCCGCATTTCTTTTTGCTAGGATTCAAGTTTTGACTCTGTGAAAAGAGATTTTGTTTGAACAGGCAAGTTTAATGCACAATTCAGACTGTTGTAACCAACTACCATGTCTTCCACATTACATACTGTTGCACTATTCTCTAAATAATCCATAAATTATATATTATTTATAATTATGATATTATATAACACAGTATCATTATATAATGACTATATTCTATATTAAACATTAAATATTACCTATTAAGTATTATAATGTATATTATATGTTATGTGGTATCTATAATTATATTCTTAGATATTATTATCATACATATGTTATAAATTCTACTTAATTCCAAGTCAGGGATAACAATATTTGGTAATGATGTTGTTCCTACAACTGCTTATTAAATAAATCCATGAGAAGCACACAACATTTGGTAGTGATTCCAAATGGCAGTTCTTTCTTGAGCTCCGAAATGTGTTTCTTAATTCACTTATAAAACCTGGAGATTCTTGTAGATTTCAGTAAATGTTTTCTAAGGGGCAAAAACTTAAGAGCAAGTAGTTAAAAATACGGACATAAGCAAGGGTAATTTATATTCAAAGGGTAAATTATTTCTCCTAAGTGAAATAAAGTGAGATGACATGAGAAGACAAGCTACAGAGGGCAGCTGTACACCAAAAAATTCAAGCTGAGCTAGGAAGCATACTCAGAGAAGTAGAGGCTCAGAAGTTCCTCTTTGGAGTTCTCCTGGTCAGCAGAAAAAGAAGGCAGAAGTGATTGAGGGAAGAGGGTCTTGGCAGTTTGCTCACTGAGAAGCATTCAGAGAAATCAACTGGGGAGTTACTCTGCCCGAGTACCACTACTACCCTGATGGGATCAACCAAGGCACGAATGACAAAGACTTCAGAAAACAGAACCAGTTAAGTAAGAAGGGTCAGAATTTGGCAGGACTAGGGTGTTCAAGACTATTCCCATTATTCAGAGAGAAGAAAATCAGGGAATGGATACATCAATGGATAAGGAATATTGCAGGTAGAAAATTGGGCATCAGGGAGGAAGTGTATTGCAGTTATTGAGAGCAGTAGTCAGGCAGCACACTCAGAAAAAAAGCACAGCATTTATCCTAGAGAAGAAACAACTCAAGGTAGTGTATTGTTGGCGCAGCTCTCCCCTCAGTTAGTAATTCATTTGTTCTCTACTTTTAAAAATAATTTTAGAAAACTGAAGAGCATTGAAGGTAAAGTGAAGTGCATTTCTACATTAATAGTAATATAATTCTATGACAATTTAAATGCTTTCTTAAGTGCTCCTACCTAACTGGAGCTTCTGACTGCTAGTACTCCAACAGCATGTCCTGTTTCAGGAAACAAAACCAGGGGTATCTTCATGATTCTTCTGTGTTTGCTAAAGATCCGAATGGCTTTTGTCAACACTTAGGTTTTTAAAGAAGTGAAATTAATATACACATTAGTAACAAAACAGCTGTGGGGCTCTGCAGGAATCCCATCAACAAGGAAGCAAGCAGGATGAGTAGAAAGAACCAGCTGGTTAATCAGAAGAGAAGGCAGCTTGTTGAAGAAGCTGTCATCATTGAATCTTCAATTGGTGGGTCATTTTGTCCTCGGCAGGGACTCCTTGCATGAAGTATAATTTTTACTCTCACTGCTCAATCAGTGTGACAACTTTGGTTCTAAATGCAGTGAAAGTCTTGGCTCTGATTTAAATTATTCACTGATGGTTTATTTAAAAATATCAAAGAAAAGTAATTGCAATAAAATTTGGATGTAAAAGATGCAATCAATATTAAAGTCTGGATGTGAAAATATTATTCTTAAACTGTTGAGATTATATACATGTGATCAATTTCTACAGTTTTTAGCAATTATTTTCAGGTAATTTGTTGGTGGTAGTATTTTTCAGAATAGTTGTCAAGTAGTGAGTTTGTTACTCAGAGCAATTAAAACTGTGAAATACAAGCTGTTGTAGACCCACAGGTCTGTATGGTCATTGTATAGTTTAAGGCATATTCAAGTGATATTTCTGCTTACTCTCTGGAATTATATTGCAATCACATGGAATATTTGTATGAATCTGTTTGTTTCACAGGCTGATGCTTTGGAAAGTCTGAGAAAATGTTCTGTTCTTTTCATTGCTGTTTCCGTAAGCAGTTTGCATAGGAGAACAAAAAAGAGATTTTTCAAGGTAATATGACTTAGTTTTATAGCTTATGGTAGTTGCCTATGGAGCCAATATTAATTTACAAAACTGTGAACAAATAGTAGGAAAACATGTTTAACAGATCTGTATTTGTAAATGGTTTTATTTTTAGGGTTTTTAAATTATTGTTGGTGTTGTAATTCCCAAAGAAAGAAGTCAGAATTGAAGTTCTCAGTCAGATAGTGAAGACACAAAAAAAATTTCTAAGCCTCATGTTCTTGACATTTAGTCTGAGGAAAAAGACAGTAACGCAGTCATGTCTGACTCATGGCAGGCAGGTAACATGTTACCCTATAAATCTTTAGACATTGTTTAAGTCAAAAGGAATGTCAAAATTAAGGTCAACAGGATGAGAGCCAAGCATTGTTTACCCGTATCGCTTTGAAGCTCAGTGCCTCAAGGAGGGTCGGGAGAACATTGTAACAATTGGCTGTATAGAGCAAAGGAACGTGGAAGAAGAAGAGGATGTCAGTAATAGGATTAAATAGAATTTGCAGGCAGTGGACAAACATAATCTGGAAAAATTTATCACTGGGACACATACAACGGATGATAAGGTTTTAATGGGAAAGATGGTACCCTTGGAAATCAAATCCAGATTTTCTGACTGAGGCAGAGGAAAGATAATGTCAGAAATAGTGGAGGAGCACTAAAGGAAGATCCCTGGATCACGAGATCAGTTACGTTTCTTCAGTACTTCTACTCTGTTGAAAATACAAGTTCGTCCAAAATTTAACATCATTTGGTATTAGTGAAAAACGCAGTGGGATTCTTACGTAACTTCTTATGAAATCACCATGGGTTTCCTGCGTAGGCTGGCTCCCTATGACATTCATATTAGATTTCCATAAATAATACAGTGAGAAAAGTTATTTCAGGAGGAAATGGGCTTTGGATAGTCCCAGCTATGTCAGAAGAGTGAAGGTAAAGCAGACGTTGTTAGACCTGGATGATGCCAGGAATTTCATCATAAAAGAACTACGTCCAGAAATACTTGCAAAAAGGAGTCCAGGCCTAAATCATTCATAGCCAGCAATCCTGCTGGCCCCTGGTGTCTAAGTAAGGTACAGCATTTGAAATGTAGGAAATATTTAATGAGACAAGAAATGTATTGTGAGAGTTGCAAGGCAATACTGCTGAATGGCTCATAGTACTTAAAAATGGTTCAGATACAATCTGGCATGGTAATGCAGGAAACTGCACTGCTTAGCGCTTCTCTGAAATAATTTAAAGAAAATGCACAACTTCTCTTTAATTCACAGTATACACCTAAATAATGAGATAGCAGGGAACTTGATATATACAATTTTTGGAGAGTTATGATAGAAATGTGTATGAATGCTTAATCTCATTTGTATGGCTACAATACATTGGGAAAAAAACACTGCTATTCTTGGTATGTCCCAGAACAAGGGAAATGCAAATTGCAGAGAAATCATGATGTGAAGACCCAGCCTTGTGTGCCTGGCATGCTTTTATCTCCAATTCAGGAGGATTAATATCTAATATTCCCAAGTCTTTCTAAAAGTTTCTAAAGTGTGGAATTAAAAATGTGAACAATTAAGAAAGTCACACTATTTCATAGACTATTACAGAAAAAAGTTACTTATACATATGGTATATCTCATAACATCTTCATCTGCTCTGAGAAAATGGCTGTTATAAAGCAATCATAAAAGGCCATGTATTATGCCTCCATGTGTAGGCATTTGATAAATTGCAGCCAGGTGTGGAAAGTAGGGGCCTCTGTAACCTGTTGCTTCTCATAATACCTCAGTTAACTGGAAATTTGTTTGGAAACAAGTAATTAAAATTCTTCATCTTTCTAATTTTATGTTTATTTGTAAACAGAAAGTATTTATTTATGGTAACAGTTAGCGCTGTTTTACCCAAACTAAAATGTATCATTAATGTTTTTAAGTCATACATTAGATAATAAATTGTTTGGAAAGACAAGTAAATATTTCTACCGCTTTGAAAGTAATACCTTCTTTAAATTACTTGGAAAGACAAGTAACTATTTCTATCACCTTTAAAGAAATACTTTCTTTTTTTTTTTTTTTGAGCTGTAACGAAAGTGAACCCCTATTCATGTGGACTGTTGTGAGAATGAACGTTGAAGCTTTTGTTCTCAGTGGTATATCACATATGTTGTATTTCTCTTCCTGTATGTCATTTATGTGATGTATCTGGTGTTTTCTCCTCACTGACCTCTATGAAAACTTCTGTCTGCATAAAACAGATTAAATGAAAACTTCCTTCACAAGGGTTAGCTTCAGTTCTTTCAAAGTCAAAGTGAGGACCATCCGTCTTTAGTACTATAATAAATGTTCGCTAAGGATGTTTACATAGTGGAGAAAACTAAGCTAGTTTTAAGCCACATGCTTCACTTGCATAGATCAGATATATGGCTGTGATATCAGAGATCTGAGTGGAGTTTAATTTATCCTGGCTCTTACTTGGTTTTTGGGACTTGTCCTACTAAGCTAACCAGCTGAAAGCCAACTCAATGGCAGTCTCTGCTGGCTCTGCAGCGCATTCACTACTCTTTTTTCTAAAGTAGTATAAATGATTGCTTAATTCTCTGATTTACCACTTAGGACAGATACGGAATTCTCTAGAGAAATACAGGGTAAATTTAAAATCTTTGATCTACACTTTTGCACATTTTGGACAGATATAATGGATTAATGAAAAAAAAATATGATAATTAGATAGTTACAATATATTTCAAATTGTGTGGCTACTTTAAGAGGTAGTGCTTATGTGAGGTAGTGCTTGTATACCTACTATAAAAAGTAGGGCTTGTCTTTTACCATACAAAAGGAAGAAATACGATGGCCAAATTCTGTATTTGTGTTTTTATCTCAGGAACTATAAGATCTGACCATAAGTAAATTGTTGTGGCATTAGTTGGGAAAAAGCTTAAGTGACTTATTAATACATACAGCTATTTATAAAATAAAAGTCTAGGCTGTATTTGCATGTGGATGATTTTCTGATAAGTACTCATTTCAGTGAATTAATAAACATGAAACTTCAAGAGGCAACTTATATTAAACATTAGTCTTTTAGGTTATTCATTTACTCTACTCAGATTTATGGTTAAAATGTTCCTGTCAGAAGGAAAGTACCATTTATCTGATCCAGTTTCCTATGAAAATACACTTAGGTGATTTTGGGAGTCTTCAATTACCTAATTGTGTAAGAGAATAACTTCTATCTCACAGTCAGTAACTTGTGATGCTGATTATTACTCAATTTTCAGTGAAAGATCAGACAATCTACCTGAGGCACTACATACCTTGAAATATCTATATATACTTTACTAAGAGCGTTAAATGAATAGTGACCTGTGAAATAAAGATCAATATGCTGTGACATAGTATTTTCATAATCACAAGGATGAATATATCATTTGTTTCGGCTAGATGAAAATGAAAATTTAACATTCCAAGGCCATTCTCGCTTTCAGATTACTTTTGGCAAGGTTTCAAAAATCCATAACATATAAATAAATGTAGTGTTTTTTCAGATTACAATAGCTAACTACTTACCAGTTTATTTGTCGTTTATTTATCACCCAACGTATCTTGCTGATCTCTGCTGAAAGGTTGCTCAGAAAGTGATTCTTGATTCAAAGAGTCATCCAGTGGCTTTCAGGGTGTTGAACAAATACCACATAAAGCTGAGGGCCATTTTTCAAGAGCAGCTTCCAAACAGGCACATGCAGTGATTATAATTAAAGATGTGATTTACGCCATAACACAGATATTCTGGGTGAAATCGTTGCCCCATGAAAATGAATGGAGAACTCCCTTTAACTTCAGATTAGCCAGATTTTCAGCACCAACTTCTAAAACATTCATGAAGTGATTTTCCAGAATTAAATTCTGAGAATACATCATAATATTAAAAAAATTAGATTTTGTTATTTGATTATTATACATTCCTTCAGGTATTTAAATCTTTAAATTTTCTTTGAATGAACTAATTTACTTGCGAATAGCACAGGTTATAATAATAATAATTACTGTCATTAAAGTAGGCTTTTTATTTAAAAATCCTTCAGTGGTTTATCTTTCGAAACAGATCCCTTTTATTCACCCTTTGGTACATGTACTCAATGAGAAGGGCACTTAAATTATAAGGAGTATCAAATGACTTGCAGGTTCAAAACAAAGAAGAGCCAGCAGTTAGTCATAGAGCAGGTGTTCAAGTCCTGGGCTTCACATCCGTTTGAAAAGCTGTTAGACAAATCCATGCCATAAATACACATGACAAATAATTACATGCAGACTTACATGCGTGGTTTAGGAAACTCATGAACGTACAGAGAATACACCAAGGGAGGGTAAACCAAGGAAGCATCATTTCCCATATCCCTGGGCAAGTTACCTCAGTAGCTCATCAGCCTCATTTAAGAAAATGCACGTTATTTAAGCTGTAAATTTTTCTAGCTTTGCCTTCAATGTGTGCCTGTCATCATGTCTTTCCTTGTAAGCTGTAAAAAAAATATTTAGTATCCAAAATATTTTTCCTAGAGTGATACTTATGGTCTTGATTTGGTTGGATCAGTTATCCAATCTTATTTTGGACAGAGTATTTTAACGTCCCATTATAAGGCATGTTTTCCATAACCTGTATAATTACTGTAGTTCTTTTCTCAATTCTCTTTAGTTCCTCAGTATACTTTTGGAAGTGTGGGCACCAGAAAATAGACACAGTATTTCCTTCCTAATTTTCCTAACTGTATTCTGAAATAAAATCAGTCTTGTATATGTTTTAGATATTATCCTGCTTATACATTCAAGGATCATATTCACCCTCTTATGTAAAGCATTGCAGTAGGAGATAATCTTCATTCGATTACTTTCTATGACTCCTCAGTCCTTTTCAGTCACTTTTTTCTAGGACAGCATCTCCATTTTGTAATTATGACCTGCATTCATCCTCACTGGTGAATAACTTTGCATTCCTTTGTATTATAATGTGGTATTTGAAAGGATCCCTTTCACCAAGAAACTGAGTGACTGGTCTCAGCTGTCCTGTTGTCCCTAAATGACTGGATGATCACCATCTCAAACTTTTCCTAACCTGAGAAGCAATAGAATATCATCATGTTTTATTTAGTCTTAATCTAGAGCCAACAATGAGCTGAACAAAATAATTTCATTTAAATGTTTCCGTAAGGACAGGCTGTCATTTCATATGTTTATGGCCATGTAAAGTTCATCATTCCACCATGAGGCTTGAACTTTGACCAAGCATACTTCCCAGTAGGTTAATAATTCTTTGATAGCAAAGTTAAGCACTAGTACATATTGTTTATTGCCAAGAGATGAGAGGAATCTTACCAAATGATGTTAAAAGTTCCAAAGAGTTGGGAAGGTGGCAGTCTGAGGGATTCTTGAAAACAACCAAGACTAATAAGTTTTTATTGAAGGGGAGAATAATAACATTTTAATCTATATAACACTTCTTCAGGGAAAGAGGAAGCTCATATTCCAAATCGAGATTCTCTTCTGTGAAGACAGACTGTACATTTTTCAGAAGAAGTTTTCCTTTAATCCAATTATTTGATAGTCATTGATGTCTTGAAAGCTGGATAACCTAGAGAAGCTGCTCGCAACTGAGGTAAGGATAGGCAGATGTAAGCAGTTTTCTGTTTTCTCTTGTCAGTCTCTGTAAACTCTGTGTGTTTCTGTATTTGAAGCTGTTGCAAATAAATCATTTTCTCTTACCTTTACTAGGCTTTTCTCAAGAGAGTGTTCAGAGTAAGTGTCAGACAGGACATCCTGTCCCTTTGTGTAAGGCTTTTTTTAAAACTGAATTACTGCACAACTTCTTCAGAGTATAGAATCTCTTTGAAAATTCCAGGGCATTCAAAGGATAATGAAATGTGTCTCTGCTAAATAGCATGGATTATTTTGGAATTTTCAGTTTTGTCTATGTAAAGGATGCATTTTGCATGCTGCAAGATGGTAGGAATACTACCATTGAGCACTAATTGTGATGGTAAAGTTTGCAGCACTACAATTCTAGCAATCTTTGTGTCATCTGCAAATTTTATCATTAATAATCATAAATTATATTCCAGATTATGAATAAAATTCTGGACTGTGCATTGGTGTAAACCAATCGAATACTTTCCTAGATGATGAGCGAATGCTGAGATGCAAGAATTAGTCTGGTTTTTTAATTACTTAATTTTAACTTTTGCATGTGTCATGTTTCTAGTAAGAAAGCTAGGCACAACTAAGACAAATACTTTACAGAATATTATTTTGCCAGCCTCATTTATAACTGCATGAAATAATTTTGCAAAGCGTATTCAATAAAACTTAGCCCTGTGTATTAATCGAATTGCCAACTTTATCAGCTTATATTGTGGGAATAAATATCAACAGCTTTTACTTCTTAGAGACTTCTTTTGACTGAAGTAAAAATTTTGAATATCGACTTTAGCATATACTAATGTACAAATTAGCCTTTTTTTCTTACAACTACAAGAAGTAGGTTTTCTGTTAACAGAATATTTGTTTCAAAATAAGATGTGTGCAGCATGTGGAAGGCCATGGGGGAATTTGGGAAATTTTAAGTGTAAGTTTGCGATATCTTAAGACCTAGAGGTCTTGGGTTGCATGTCATGCTATGGAACTTCGAAGATCTCTGCCACAGGTGATAGACTTTGGGGAATTAGGGATGAGGTGCAAGAACTAAATGTATGCTAAAAGTGTGAAATTTGCACAAGTCACATTGTAATTTTTATCTCCTGTTGAATAGACATAATGATACTTGTTCTTCTTTTTAAAAAGCTTTGAGATCTTCATATGTGATGTACTACAGAAAAAGCATTTTATAGCTCATTAATTCTTTGCATAGAATTCAAGTGGTAGGACTCCTGAGTTCTTCAAAAACAATACTGGTGTTGGATATCTACAGCTAAGTTTAATGTCTGTTTTACATAATGTCTGTTGGGTTTTAAATACCAAATCTCTTCTCTTACAGAGAAGTTGATCAGGATTCTGATGGCCACATCAGCTTCAAAGAGTTTGAATCTGCAATAAAGTACGGACAAGATGAAGTATCATCAGCATACTTTGCCTAAAGAATATTCTCTGTTGAAAAGACAAAGTGAAAACTTCAGATCTCAAGATATTTCAAAATCAATGAAACTTCATTTATTTCAGCCAGCACTTTAAGAACTTTGACTGTAAATGTAGCTCTGAAGAACAGCCTTTGAAGCTTTGCTGTTGACAAGTTGGGTGTATTAATTTACATGTGTACGTGTGTGTAGAATACTTAAAATATTTTAAATCTCAATTGATTCCCAATCACCCTAGTTAGGAACTGAAATCTTGTACTTTTTCTTCTTGACTTAACAGATGAAAAAGGAGAAACACTGATTTACAGTTACTGTGAAATATATTTGTTCACTTTTTCAACAGCCCTTTCTTGACAGACCAAAATAACTCGCATGTGTAGAAACAGACTAAATTTATGGCAGATAATACCTGTTTTTTTAAAATCAGTATTATATTTGTCTTTCCTTTATTGTTTCACTTTCATATACTGTTCTTTTTTATATATTACACATTATTTTTAATTTAACATTTATTGGTTATTTAGCTACATGATTTAATTCTGAACAATTTTCAAAAACTGTGTATGTAGGGCAGTAAAGCAGGCATAAATACTTAGCTTTTTTAAAAAAAACAACTTTTGAAATGGAGATAAGAATAAATCTTTCAAGTGTACATCATAGACCCAGTCTTGCAGGCTGAAAATTCTGTGGATTCAAACCTTCAGCTGACTTTTAGGGAAGAATTTGCATATATATATATTTTAGCATGATCAGAGAATTTCCCAAGAGTTGAGGGAAAATGTTTGGCAGTTATTGTCTACAAAGCTATCTTCCCTTCTCTCTCTCTCTTATCCAGTAACTGGGAGATGTTCTTGCGTGCTGTAACTTTACATACATCCATCCAAGCTGTGCTATAGTGAGATAAATCCTTCTTATTCAATTTATTTCGTCTATGATCACTTACTTCCTACTGCCTTTGTGTGCTCCTATTAATAGTAACAGATGATAGAGATTTCATTATGGGCAGTGTCTCTGACCATGTGGTCCACTCTACCACTTCGTTTCTGTCTCCCTGCCAGTTGTTAAGTTGCTTGGATTACAGATTTCTTTTCAAACTCTCCAGAAGCAATCCCGTCCTCAAGCTTACAGACTGTAGCAAGTACTTCATACTGCTGTAAATAAATAACAAATAACAAATAATAACGATCTGTAAGAGGAAGGGAGTATCAGTTCTACTCTTAAGTCAAGAAAGTCTCCGATTTCATTCAAATTTTAGTGAGGCACTCCAGAGTACAACTTACAGGTGAAACATCTATAAAATGGTGTCTATATTTTCTGTTCCCATTACATGTATATACATACATGTAATGTATCTCACTAGGTACAGGCAAAGTGAAATCTTTCTTTTATTGAATTCCAGGGCAGGTAGTATATAAACAATGGGAGGAAGTTGGAGACACTGAATGTGTCAATAGATGTATCTGACTCCGTGTGTAAGGACCGCATATCCATTAGATGAAATGAGCTGTAACTCAATTAGCGTGCTTTATGTGTTGATCAGTGGGAGCAAATCGATGTTACCTTGCAAAGGTGATGGCAAGACTTACTAATAGTTCGGAGGTTTTGCCTTAGAAATGTCATTTCCCAATAGATGAATGTTTTCATAAGAGAATCATCACCATGGATGTTAATTAGCAATATCATCACAGCCTCTTCTGAGATGCAGGAAACTGAGTTATTATCCCACAGGAATAGTCACTACAGGTCTAGACACATTAATGAAAATATGTATCATGGTTTGCTGTGATATTACTGAAATTGTATCTTTTGGTCAGTAGACTTCGGTTGTTATGGTCCCCAGACCCTGCACGCTTCCTAAACACTGAATCCACGCAATATTACTTTATTGTGGTATATTATTTTATTATTATTATTTTACTTCTTTAAAAAATAATTATTTAGTTCATAAGGAGCAGTTAAAAAGTCTATGGCCTCTTGTTTATATTTCTAGTCCAGCTGTGGTTTGTTGTCTAAATAACTGACAATGCATCTGCTATATTGTACAAATACAGTCTTCTGTTAAATATTCTAATGGACAGCAGGGTCTTTGTATGCTTTTCATTTTAAGAAATGTATATGTCTTGTATGTATAGTAAGGAACTCTAGAGAGGAAAATGCTCTATCGCTCATTTATTTCCATATGCTCTCAATCCTCATTTTCTCAAGGACTTGAAAAGTTGCTGTGAACATAAACTGCAGGAGAGACCAATGAAATTATTTTACCACGTTAGAATTTTTTTTAGAAAACAATAGAACTGTATTAAAAGATCGTAAGTGTTCTTGTTTCTTCTCCCATGGGGACTGACAGAAAGAAACTGCAGATGACCGCAATGAGTGGAACTGAGTAGGCCCTGGTGACACTCTTCCTTCTGAATAATTGAATAAAAATTAATTACTAGCTAGTGCTTATCTGGGTTTTGGCTAGCAGACTGCAGAAACAGTTCAGCTATCACTACAAATTGATAAAATTAGGAATGACATTTATTAGGTGGGTTAGGTGGTGGCCTATTCTCAGCAATGGTTTGGGAAATGATAAAAGCAATAGCTACCCAGCTTTTAATTTCTCTATGTATGTTTTCTACTGCTGATGTAACAGCTCAATGTGAAAGGTCAACATGAAGGGATTAGCAGAGCTACCATTAGCCTTAGCTTACAAGCTGCACCTCCGACAACTCAGGTCAACTCTACAGTGACAGAAAACGGGACTATACACTCATTAGCAGGTTACATTCTTATCTGCAACGTTTCCAAGCGTGGAAGGACATCGATGGTATAAATGATGTGAGCCCAGATAAGAAGTTTGCTTTTGTTTGATGGCTACCATGTTTGGCACAACCCTGGGAACTGAACTGTGTCTGAACCTCCAGCACTGAAAAGAAGAGTCGCAGTAGCTAAAGAACCATAGCGCTTTAACAAATAATTATTCATGTACCCTGTGGAACTACACAGAGGTGGACATTCAGGATTTACTTACCAGAATGTTATACTATCTTTTCCAAGTTTATTGATGTCACTGTTCAAAGCAGGGCATCAATAAACTGAGTGACAGACACTCTCTATTAACCCCCGTCCTCTCACCAGAGGAAGGGAAACGGAGGAAAAGGGAGAGAAACTTACAAATTTAGTATAAAAAGATTTACTAATAACACTAATAATACTAATACTATTAATAATAAGAGAAGTAATGCAAAATGTACAAAGCCAATACTGAGTTTCCCGGAGTTGGGTACTGGGGCACTGACATCCCGCCAGCAGCTGCCAGGCAGCACCAGGAAGTCCTGGGCTGGCCTCAGCAGTAGTTGGAACTGGACTCAGGAATGCACAGATCAGAATCTGGATCAGGATCACAGGGAGAACAATGAGCAGGATCCTCTTCAGAAGGCGGCCATGAAAGAAGAGAGCGAGACTCTCATGATCCCTCAGCTTTAAACTGAGTGTGACGTGTATGGCATGGAATACCTAGTTGGTCAATGTCGGGTCACCTGTTTGGTCCACCCCTCCCTGCAAGTGTGACCCCTTCCGAATCCTCGCTTGTGGGACCTAAGAGGTCTATCAGTGACCTTGGCTGCTATGGTAATAATTATAAACAGGGGCCTTTTCCTGCATTCCTTTCCTACTGTTAGCTCAGTGTAACTATAAATATTAGGTGTTACCAGCCTTGGAGTGGGCAGTGTCTGTAAAACATGCAGCCAACTTCAGAAAAATGCAGTTACTTAGAAGAACTTTGCTGTAAGGAAGATTCACTAAAAGAGAATCGGTTCTGTAATAACGAAAACCAGGACAATGAGCACATTGGCTTTCTTATTCTGTAGAATTTTTGTTGTTTTCTGACACCTCAGTTACTTAACAATCAGGATGTCCTCATTAAAAATGTTCATAAAAAGAGCATTTAAGTTTATCAAGTTTTCAGGTGAGGAATCATTTGTTTAAATTATTTGCAAATGGATCTTTTATGTATGCAGCTTATTGCTGCCATTTTGTAGCAAAGATTATATAACCACAAATATTATCAAAGTATGTTTGTTATGTTCTCCTTGGGCTTCTGTAATTCACTATAGGTGTTGAAATCTAGTAATCTGTAATTTCCTTTTAAAGGATTTGGATGATTTAGACTTTTTACCAAGGTCTTTAGTGACAGGACAAGGGGCAACAGTTTTAAACTGGAAGAGGGCAGATTTAGACTGGACAAGTTGCCCAAAGAAGCTGTGGATGCCCCTCCTTGACAGCATTCCAGGCCAGGCTGGATGGGGCTTTGAGCAGCCCAGTATAGTAGAAGGTGTCCCTGCCCATGGCAGGGAGGTTGGAACTAGGTGATCTTTAAGGTCCCTTCGAATCCAAACCACTCTATGATTCTATGATTCTATGATCTGGTGAAAGATGTCCCTGCCCATGGCAGGGGGGTTGAACCAGACGACCTTTAAAGATACCTTCCAACCCAAACCATTCTATGATTCTGTTATTTTATTGACTGAATAAGCAGTTGCTAAACTATGGTCTTTGGGCAACATGACATTCCTAGTAGCCTGCACAGTGTAGTATACTGAAATCTGGGAGAGCTTTGACTGAAAAAGAATTGAGACAATTAAGCTCAATATCAAAATTGTCCTCATTGAAATTGAAATATTTTGTTTACTTCTTTTCCTAGTGTATCACATAATGAGTATTTCATCCATTTATTCAGTCATCAGAAGAATCAAAAAATTAAATATATGCAGTACAACCTAGAATATGCAGTATGTCCCTACAAGGTTCCCAAAATAAAGCTTGGTGTAAAGATAGTACATTAGGTTTATGGCAGTGTTACTGTGTCTTCTATCTTTAATCATCTGGGTGGGTGGTGGCTGACAAGTCAAACCCCGTAAGTAGCTGACACACAAAATGTCACAGTTCAAAGAAAAGCTTTGGCATGACTCTCATTACTATAACATACCAGCTTTACGCTTCTCTGGCAATGAAACAGTCTTAAAATTAGGATGAGTTACCGCTGTATCCCTGCTTTGATTCCATAACACTCTTCTTTGGGAGGGCTGTCCAAACATAAAAAGGGGTCAGACCTATTTGTATAACGTACTGTGTAGAGCTTGCCAATAACAACTTTAGAAAATACTCTGCACCATCGTCCATAAGAAACAGGAATAACAAGTGGGTTTTTTAATCATAATTTAAGGAACCGTATCTGAGCCTCCTATTTGCAAGAAATAAAAATTAGTGATGAATTTTAAAAGAGTTGAGAGGTTGCACATGCATTAACATTTTGGCTCAAAACACGGTGTGGTTCTGAAGTGAATCCCCTGATCTTCCCCACTTTCTGTGTATTGGTTCGGTTTGCAGAGTAGTTATGATATGTGCAAACCAAGATTGGTTTTGGAGGAAAGTAAACTAGAAGACCACTCTGGGCACTCATGAAACATGCTTCAATACCTAATGGAGACATGAGTCAGAATGATGACTAGCTTGCACCACCATGCAGTTCTCCAAGCCCTCCGGCATATATCAAGCAGTCCAGCTGACCATCAGAAAACAGTCACAGCAGCAAGGCATCCCATTCTCCATGTCTAGTTTTTCATTTGAAAGAAAAGGCAGCATCACTGCCACCACAGTGTCCTCTTGGATTTGTTTCCATGGCTCCAGGCCTTCATTAGTCCCTGCAATGGGACCTTTGGATGTTGATCAAGCTTAGAGTCGGGGCAGAGTTTGGCAACCCACACAATGGTGTCAGCCAGAAATGAGCAGCGACAGAAATAAAGCTGCTTTTCAATTTGAGGCCGTAAGGAGACAGGGCAGTGACATGCTACTGTCTTCTGCACAAGACGGACAAAAGGATGGCATGGTTTCTGAGGGTGGAGGATCCTGTGGACAACCAAGCCACAGGTCTGTGGTACAGCTTCTATTCAGGCACCTTTGAACAAAATGTGCGATGAGAACATTTCACCCAGTGACTCTGCACCAATGGCATCATAATACTAAACTACTGCTTTTGCAGTGAAGTGTTTGCTAACTTAGAGTTAGCCTGCGAGTCTGGTGTTTAGAATTGCTTTGGTGTGCTATGGTGAAAATCTCAGCCTTGGTCAGACGAAATCTCTCACTGACACCAAGGAGGAGTATTTCTGTGTGCACTCCAGTCAAGTTTGCATTCAGATGTATAATTCTGATCGAGTCATTCTAATTTAAATAAATTTAATAGGTAGGGTGAATATTTTGTTTCATTTACCTTTGACTTTACGAAGTGCAAGAAAGTGTTGAAGAATGTAGATAAAGATGGCTTACAAACTAGCTGTGATAAACAAGACACCTACAATGGCACATCTCAAGATGAGTTACTGCGTTAAAAGACCTGAGATAGGTCTACTGAGAAAACCCTCGTAGCTGCAGAACATTTACGCTAGAAGGCAAAGAACTTCACAATACTTCATCTTTCTTGGAGAAGGAAACTGTGATAGATGTTAAATAATTGTGAAATATTCAGTGACATACTGAGATGTAACAGATGCTATGGAATCATGTTATAGTCAAATATTGTACTAATTTTGTAAGTGTCATATATTTGTAAGTACTCCTATTCCTGGCTAAGGGCAATCTTGAGAGCTAATAATATGAAATTCTAGTCATAAATGAGTGCAAATAACAACTCATTTGAAGTTTTACTTACACACTCCACTGGGGAAGCTGGACACAGACACTTTGTCACAAAAGACCTCAGAAGAGGAATTACATGAAATTCTGACTTTTGATAGCGTTGTATCAGAAGAGGGAAGCCCTATTCCAGAACTGATATGCTATGCCCAAAGAGCCAGCTCTGAAGAAGGATCCCCAGTATTTTCAAAGTCCCCATTTAGAAGACAGGTCACCACCTGACAAGCTAGCAGATATATTAGCAACATGTTTTAAGCTTTCTTTTTCCTGAGAGGCTCTTGATCTGAATTAATATATTTAATTTAATGTTTTGGGGTGGGGGTGGGGTGTTTGGTTTTTTTCATAGTTAGCTTTGTGACATGAACACACTTTACTGGAGATTTTAATACTGCCCTGAAGCCAGACCTACAGGGACAATTACAGAATAGTGCAGATGACAGAGCCCAAAAGCGCTGTCGGGACAGAGACAGAATTTCATCACATAAAGATGAAAAGCAGAGTCCTGAAACTTAAGCTACGTGCCAGAAAATTGTAACTCTTGTACAGGACTGACCTAAGATCCACCTCTTCCAATGTCCAGTCTCTGAGAGTTGGCAATAGTGATGATAAACCATACAGCAGCAGGGGTGTAGAAGAGTGATGCTTCCTCAGCATACTCTAGGTGTCTCGCAACCAGAGGTTTACAACTCGCTTCTCTTATGTCCCATGCTATAGAAGGGATTCTAACTTCAATGACACTTGCTCCTTTTGCTATGTTTTTTTCAATACGACTACAGTCTTCTTGAGATGACCAGAACTGTGCTCACTACTGAAGTTGTGGAAATAACTGTGGCTTTATATAGCAGCATAGTTATGTCTCCCTTTTTATATTCTATAGCTTTCATAGCAATAATTTGAAGATTCAGTAGTGACATGGATGTTCCGCATGGATGATTCAGAAGTGGTGTTAGGAAGCAGTCAGATTTCTCTTCATTTCTGACATGATCTTCACTCTTACAGGAAGGTAGGAAGGCTCTGCAGAGGGATCTGGACAGACTGGATCAATGGGCCAAGGCCAACCGTATGAGTTTCAACACAGCTAAATGCCAGGTCCTGCACTTGGGTCACAACAACCCTATGCAATGCTACAGGCTTGAGGAGGAGTGGCTCGAAAGCTGCCTGATGGAAGAGGACCTGAGGGTGTTGATTGACAGCCACCTGAACATGAGCCAGCAGTGTGCCCAGGTGGCCAAGAAGGCCAACGACATCATGGCTTGTATCAGGAATAGTGTGGCCAGCAGGAGTAGGGAGGTGATCGTGTCCCTGTACTCGTCACTGGTGAGGCTGCACCTCGAGTACTGTGTTCTGTTTTGGGCCCCTCACTACAGGAAGGACACTGAGGTGCTGGAGCATGTCCAGAGAAGAGCAAAGAAACTGGTGATGGGTCTAGAGCACAGGTCTTATGAGGAGTGGCTGAGGGAGCTGGGGCTGTTTAGGCTGGAGAAGAGGAGGCTGAGGGGAGACCTTATTGCTCTCTACAACTACCTGAAAGGAGGTTGTAGTGAGGTGAGTGTCGGTGTCTTCTTCCAAGTAGCAAGTGATAAGATGAGAGGCAATGGCCTCAAGTTGCATCAGGGGAGGTTTAGACTGGATATTAGGCAAAATTTCTTTACTGACAGAGTGGTCAGGCATTGGAACAGGCTACCCAGGGAGGTGGGTCACCATCCCTTGAGGTGTTCAAAAGACTTGTAGATGTGGCACTTCGGGACATGGTTAGTAGGCATGGTGGTGTTGGGTTGACAGTTGGACTTGATGATCTTAGAGGTCTTTTCCAACCTATGATTCTATGATTCTATACATTGTGTAACTTTACTATCGTAAATACAAATACATATATACATCATAAGTAAGAAATTAAAATTCGAAGTCAGATTATTTGCAATATTTATGCACCTAAATAAATAGAAAGATGGCTCTTGTAATCTGAAAAATGGTTGAGGCAGCTATGTGCCAGCTGCTACTGGAATCTGATAGTTCATGCTCTAACATCTCTTTGCTGATGACACCAAACTGGGAGGTGTGGTAGACACACTGGAAGGCTGTGCTGCCATTCAGCGTGACCTGGACAGGCTGGAAAGCTGGGCAGAGAGGAACCTGATGAGGTTCAACAAAGCCAAATGCAGGGTCCTGCACCTGGGGAGGAACA
>Ga0065711_1031686_pt1 | contig 28993 bp, 9 predicted proteins | sample Hoacrofraction12_FD_59098 | JGI IMG/M metagenome (GOLD analysis project Ga0065711, IMG submission 59098) | Hoatzin crop microbial communities from Cojedes, Venezuela - Epithelial fraction 12 v2 (version 2) | ecosystem: Host-associated > Birds > Digestive system > Esophagus > Crop | place... | reverse complement strand
CTCTGAGGGTGACGGAGCACTGGAACAGGCTGCCCAGGGAGGGTGTGGAGTCTCCTTCTCTGGAGATATTCAAGACCCGCCTGTACAAGGTCCTGTGTAGCCTGCTGTAGGTGACCCTGCTTCGGCAGGAGGGTTGGACTAAATGACTCACAGAGGTCACTTCCAACCCCTACCATTCTTTGCTTTTGTGATTTTGTGATCAAACACTTTCCCCCATCATGTAGCCAGAATACCCTGCCTTGAAGCACATGCTATGGAATGTCTGTGTATGGCTTTCACACGAAACAGTTCATCATGCCACTGGAGGCCCATTGTCTTTGTGAGACCTGATGCATGAGTTGTGCATACCAGGGTTTCAGAAATTTGAAAGAACTTATGATATCTTGTCTCTGTTAAAATTGTTTAAGTAAACAGAAAGGTATGTCAGCAAGGATTTATCTGACCAAAGGTACTTGTCTGGAGTGCATCTCATCCTTATGTAGATGACTAGCAGAGAGCAGATTAATTGCAATCTGAGAGCCTCACATGACTAGAAATCACGTTCATTAACTTCAGAGTGACTCTGAGATGTGCCATAGTGTCATCACTATTTTTTACACTCTTGTATCATGTACATTGTGTCATCCCACTTATCCTGTATGTGTACAAGTAGAGTCTTTAGAATCTTACAATAACTTAATGGACACTACAGTGCATAACTGAGAAGGAAATAAAGGAATTCCCAGTTAGGTCGTGTAGAGCCATTACAAGTCACCAGCAGCTTTTACACAGTCAAGACTGTCACTGCAGACATGAGGGAGGGGTTTGAAGGAAGATGTTGAAGTGTTTCTGCAAACATGCTGGGGTGGCAGGTGTAGACATGACTTTTCCATTGATGCCATTGTCTGAGAAACATTTCTATAAGTATGGTTCTTTTTCTATGTACCTCAGAGGAATGTGCAGACCACACAAAAAATTTGATGGAAAGATCTGAAATTGTCTTGTGAATGTTTTATTGATAAAATATATAAGATCAGAATGTAAAGAAGTGTATCATATGCAGCAGAGATGTAATTTCCTGTACATTGTGTTAATTTGTCTCATAAAACCACCATCAAAGACATTAGAGATCACTCATTAAGAGAAGGGTTGTCCATGTTCTCAGGCAGTTTTTCCACCGCCTTTTCCAATGATGGTAAGGTGTGGACGTGGACAGTGCAAGTAACTTTCCACAGATAGCTTTCTCCACAAAAGCTGTATCCATTGAGGCTTTTGTCAGAGAAACAGTCACTTGATCAGTTACAATTTTGAGCTCTGTTGACCTTGACTGTGTTTGAGTCACCAGTGTAGAGGTAAAAAGCTCTTGCTAGCAATTCATTTCTCCAACAAGATTATAATATTGAAGCTGAAGCAAGACTATGTTGCTGCATTTCCCAGTCTCTTAACAATCTCTGTCGGGAAAAGTAAATTGATGTTGTTCCATTTCCTTTAATAATAGCTTTTGACATGGGAGGAAGTGAAATCTTTGCTCTTAACTCTTGGCCAGCTGTCATAGCTTTGGGAGGAACACAGCCTTGAATACAGTAATTAAAATTCAGTGCAACTATTACAGTTAAAGTGCATAAATTTGGGCATGTTGAATTACTAAGTCTGTGAGGGATATATTCTTGCAATTGGCAATAACAAGGACATCATCTTTAGCAGTGTCACAGACACTGTTAAGCAGAAACTGTGATCTAAATAACTTGTTAATAAACAGGATTATGCAGTAATTTTGTCAGTGGCGGTGAATTTGTCTTGATCATGCAGGCTATCCCATCTTTTCCAAAGGTTTTATACTTCCAATCCAGGCTACGAATTCTGATTTCTAACTACTCGGAGTTGTTAATTCTGAGTCCAAGCTGTTGGCTGTTAAGGAAGAGCTAGAGTTGAAAGTGATCAAGAGCAGATCTTAAAGGTTCTCCTGGGCTTCAGCATTTGTGGGTCAAAACTTTTAACTTCCAGCTCAATAACAAATCTTCTATAGTTTTGACATCTCAGCTCGGATCTGGCTAAAATATTATTCTGAGATTCGTGCTGGTCAGCTTCAAGAAGAGTTTTTATTTTCTAAATGCACATTGGTCAGGCTTTGAAATGCACGCATTTAATCTGCAGCATTTCTTTATATTCCTCTGCATTCACTACAGAAAATGCCAGATGTATTACAATTGCTGGATTAACATTCCAGTATATGCATACAGTCACTTAGAGCATTTGAAAGATTTTAGTGGCCACTGTAAGGCAATGTAACAGAAAAACAAATACAATGTCTAATTAAGCACTCCTTATTGGTGGAATAATTAGCAGGTAAGCCAATAGAAAAAAAAATATTGAAAGTTACTGCCTTCAACTTTAAATGGTTATTATCATTTGAAACAACTTGTTGTGAGTGCTACTGTGCAAAATTTAGGAATGAGCAAGCATAAAGATAAGTGAACGTTGTTCTGTAGTCAAACTGGAAAACAGTTCAGTATCCTTTAGGAACGAAACAAGAAATGTAAATTCCTTTTGTTTTCCAGAGAATCATTTAAATTAAGATGAACATATCTATTAGGGTAGCTTGTCTGGTAAGATTATTCCAACAATTATTTTCAAGTATGGATTTGAAAGAACTGAGTGAAGCCAGATTGTGCTCCGCATACCTTACGGATGCACGGCATATTTCCAATGATTCATACAGCCAATGGCCCATTCCTTGATCCCCAGTGAATCATTCTAGTCTTCTCTGGCATGAAAGTATTTTTATGTCATGACAAAATGTAGGTTTTCCATATCAGATTGTAGATGGTAATCTGATCACACAAAGGTAGAGTACATTCATACTAGTGCATCTCACCTAGATAAGACTTGCACACCACAGTGTATTACTCAAAATCTCTTCAGTTTATTGAATTTTGTTAAATAAAGTGGTATTTCTATCACATGATGAGCGGCAGGTGATATCATACACTTGAATTTCTCTGTAAGAATCTATACTAAGGTGCAGCACTGCAGGGTTACCTCATCATTTAATAGCCAATTAATCTTTGCTGTGTGAATAGACTTTTTCAAAACTCATCCAAGGTTTGCCTTTTTCCATTTCCATTGTAAGTGTTATTCTTTTTAGATATTCTTAGTATTTAGCATTCTTTTCAGTACCTACTCCTCAAAAATGTATGGAGAGCATAGCAAATACCATTTTAGCTACTCTGTAACCAGGCAGCTATATTCCACTTGCAAGAGCTTTCCATCTGAAATAACACTTTCATCTGCACAGTTTATACCTTTCCTCTTTGATCTTCCTTTGTTTGTTTACAGCTTTCTCATATTTTAGAACCCATATTATACACTCCTTACTCCTCTAGAGAAAAAAATTTCTCTCCAATTTCTATTACCCAGTATTTAAGTCATGCTGAGTTATTTTGCCATAAGATATATTAACATAAGTATCTCAATTTCATTTACCATTTTACAGATCCACAGGTCTACAAAGTAGCCATACAAATAGCTAAGCTAACTTAAAATAGGCAACAGGACTCTGTAGTTAGAAGAAAGCTGAGTAAAAGGGAAAGCTCTCACCTAAAGATTTTATGCTAAATCAGTCTTACATGTAGTCATTCTTATATGTGCTCTGCTCTCTTCTCAAATTCAGAGAGTGTTCAAGAAAGTTAACCCTGGGATAAAATCCAGAGTATAGGCTTTTTTGTTCTATATCAGTTGTGTCTTCTTTCTGATGTAATCTATAGACCACACTCTTCTGTTATTTCAGGTTTCAATTTTTTCCCTAAGATTTCAAATAAAAAGGCCTTTCATGAAATGTCAATTTTGAAAGAAGTTACCACCATTTATCAAACAAGATTTTAAAATAATATGAAGGAGAAAATTTGTTTTACAATAATTTTGAAAATGTAAAGAAGATGTTCATAATATAAAAAGATTAAGTTTTAATAGCTATTAAATAGCTTTACTCTCAGCCTTGTATAAGTAGGCATATTGTAACTTCATTTGGCACTTTATAGTCATTGTCAACAAGAACTCATTAGTCTTTCATCTACAGGAAGTTAAACATAGTTGGATGAGTGAAATAATATTTTTCATGAAAATACATCTTCTATTTGTCTATGTACAAACATCATTCGTTGTTTTACAGATAATATGAATGTTTCAAAAATTCAGTTAGGATTCTGGAATGGAGTAAACAAATCTTTTCTGAAAAGGGCCTATGCCAAATAGAAAATGGGGATGTGAACTATTTGAACACACACTAGAAAAAAAGGTCACTTCAGAAAAGAGAAGAAATAAATCTATTGCAGTTAAGGTGAAATTCTTTGTCTTTTTGTCTGGATCTAAGTATCATCTGTTCTTATTTTCTGAGAAGTAATATTTTTTCTACTTTTATATTTATGATTAGACGCCTGATCAAAAAATTGTAAAAATATTAAGGAATATATAAAAACCAAGAACTTCTAAAATGAAATTGAAATTAAGTATTGACACCACACAAAAATGTGGGTCTTGTTCTGAAATTTTAATCAATTTAAAGTTTTTTGGTTTTTTAAGGATAAAATAAAACCAGATTTGTATAAAATGCCCCCACAGAAACCAAACCAAACCAAATCAAAAACACCCAAAAGAGAAGTGCTACCTTCTGGCCGATTCTTTGATACCCTATATCAGGAATCTCTATTATGGAAGGGAGTGGGGACATTTCCAGCTGCAAAATTCCTAGCCAACACTGAAAGAAAATAGTGTGTCCAAAAAAACCACTTTTCTTCAGCTTAAAAATCGACTATTTTTTTAGTGATTAGGAGACCTGAATATCACACATTCTCAAGGAAACCCTTCAGAGATTAACTGATAGACAAGGGTAACTTTGGAGAGTCACTTACAGGCACCTACAACGCTGACTGCCTTCCTTGAAGGATCTTGAACCTTTAAGCTGTGCAATGCCTAAACACTTGGGACTGAGCTCATCGCAATTTACAGTTTCTCATTCTCTGTGTCTCATTAGAACTAGAGAGAATTTCATCTGACTCACCTGGATCTGAAATCAAATTCATTAGCATTTGTAAAGTACTCTGAGAACATCAGCCGGTAAGTTCCACAGAAAATAAAATACTCACATTAAAATTGTCAAACATTTCATGTATCTGGAAGTCTCTTTAGAAGTTAGTTAAATAAGTTGAAAGGAGGAAGCTATATGGTAAAAATGTACAATCAAAATAAACAGACAGCCTTTGTTATACAGCATTACATAATTTTGGCTTGCAGACATACTCTGTTGCAGCTGATAATAAGCCATGCAGTGTGAATGTGTATGTAAATGAAGTGCTAAATGATGAATTACACCATTCGGATTACACATCAGAAATAACATCCTTTATCTAGGCTGTTAGTGCCAAGAATATTACTTAATACAACAGGAAGGGTTGAAGGGAAATGGGGAAAATGCAGTGTAAGTACACCATCATTCAATAGCAAATGTTATGTGTAGACAGGGTATCCTTTTGTAGCAGTGTGTTCAGAGTACACATTTGCGTTATTCTCTGGGTTCTTTTAAGAATTTTTTGGAGAAAATGTTTGGTGAAAGATTGTGTTTGATTCATTCCATACTTTCCTTTGGACCTTGAATAAAAACCTTTAAACCAGATGGAAAGAAGAGGTAACCAATACCATAGTCTCAAACTAAGTACTGAGATCCTGATCTAGTTAAACACTTAAGCATATGTTTAGCTTTAAATATGTGTGTCCCATTTTGAGATTATTTGTGTGCTTAAAGTTAAGCATATATCCACATGCTTTGTTTATCGAAGCTGAACTGAGCCACTTTCAGTCATAACACACAAGTAACACTTAGACCTCTAAAACACTTAGCATAGTCCTGACCATTTTCAGTCTAATTACCAGCAAAAAAGTATTCTCAATTCATTGACTTTCTGTATCTTCTCTGTTTCCAGCATGTTCCACATTATCAATCTACCTCTTAATCAGCTCTTCATTCGTTATAAACGTATATAACATTGCACAAAACATAAACGAACTGTTCTGGTTTCCTCTCCCAAGTCAGCAGAAGCGTTTGTCCAAGGCCAGATGTTCTACACAAACCATTGCCCTTAGTCTCTATTATCTCTAAAGCAGAGGGCCATACCAATGCCCTGCTTCTGAGTCTGGATTCTCTTTCTCTAAGTATTGTTACATGCTGATCACCACTGATACATGCAGAAAGTCCTTAAAGATCTATATTTACCTATCTTCTCAGTTTATTTAACGTTCACTGAAAGAAAACACCATGTTTCATCTCTGCAATAATTTCTGCTGTTTCAAGGAAAATATTTTGGTTTATAATACATTTTGAGTCTTCCTCAGAAGAAGAGGACATTGTCACTGCTCTTGCATTTTTGAGCCAGATAATCTGTCCTAGGTAAAAAACCACCACTCATTATATGAGAGGGAGACAAGGGATTAAATTGTCACTCCTGCTTGCTCAAATTTTCACAGTCTCTTCCACTGGGTTAATAATACTCTGCAGAAAAGCTGCCTTTACTCCTTTGATTGTTCTTTGTCGTTACCACTGGGGAGCAGTCGTAGCTGTTACATCAGTAAGACACTGGGAAAAAAAGCGTCAGGAGGTCAGGTATGCCAGCTAAACCAAGAACGTCTGTCCAGCTCTTTCACGGGGCTTTCCTTGCTGCTACCGCTTACAGCTTTGAAACTAAAGCTTTAATTGCAGCACAAAGCAAAACACAATCAAGATGTAGTATCAGCACTGGTTCCATCAAGCTAAGAGGAGGATCATGGAGTAAAAAAAAAATTGTTTAGTCACAGAAGCCACTAAGCATTAAAGGGAAAACACAGAGGGAGCAGATCTGGAGGAGTAAGAGCCTTTGTTACTTTGCTGCACTTGAGAGTAGACCACTTTTTAAACCATCTTGTTGCTTTTGCTTTCCATTCTTCTGTGGCCCATAGCCAATGCTTTTGAGGAACTCAAACTGGGAAGGTGGCCAACTGCTACAAAGGTTGTTACATGGTTTCCCAATTATGTTCTTGGGTAAGGCAGATGTTGTTTAAAATATTGCATGCAAAAGACTAAAATAAGAATGACCAGTAAAGCAAGTAACTACACAGTGCATTCCCCAGAATAAATTTTATCTATCATGTATATTTAGCAGCTGATCTCTGAGTGTTGCACTAAGTAAGAAAAAAGAAAAAATGAAACATAAAGAGGAAAAATAAAAAAGGAACAGCTTCAAAAGAATCTGAATCTCCTAAATGCCAAGATGGAAAAGTGCATTTCCTCAAGAAAATGCCAGGAACTATTCTTCTTACTGTCCCATGCTTTTCCAATTGCTCATTATTTAATTATAGTAATTTTATGGCATCTATTGTTACATTTCCTTACAGACAGAAAGAGAACAGAAAGTCTTTATCTAAAATTGCATTTATTTTAAACTGAGAGAATCACAAAACAAGGAAGAACAAAACTGGAGGCTTGAAATGTTTAATGTACCATGAGCTGGATGAAAGCAGAAAATAATTCCTTTCTTATTAAACTAGCTTTTTACAAAAGTGAAAAATACACATAGCTGCTCCTGCTTCAACTGAAACATTTGTACAGTGTCACACTTGCCTTAAGGAGGTTTCTCCAAAATCTTCCCTCCTGCAGCCAGTGCTCTTTACCCCAAGCTTTATGAAGGTTATCGTGTCTGTTGGCAGCAGGATTATGTCCTCTGAGTTTCAATAGTTTGTGCTGAGATCTAGGAATTAAAGATTTGCCCAAATTTTCACATGAAGAAATGCAACTGTTGGAGTTATTCTAGAAGCATTATGTTAGACTGGCAGGGACAATTAGTCTCAAAGTACTTGTATGTAATATTTGTGATTTAAACGTATGTATGCATAATTTACATGCAAACTTATTATCATAGAAAACAAAGGCAAAACCTGAGAAACTAATTTCTCTATTTTCAGCAGAATTGTGCCTAGGTGAACATAGTCAGCATACTTTTCATGCATCTAACAATTTAGCTACCACCCAAACAACGATTCCATTTCAAATTGTGCCTTGGAAAGGAATGCCCCCATCCCCTCAAATAAAATAGGTAAAATCAGGGGGAAACAGGGACAGTGAGTATTGAGGTTGAGTGATTTTTCAACTTCTGGTCTGTAGATCCATGGGTTACTAAAAGAAAAAGAAACTCACTGCTGTAGACTCCATCCAGATCTGAAGTTCCTGCAAAAACCACGTTAGCTACAGAAGGAGAAAGAATTTTGCAGCAAACTTCCCCTCATAATACTCTGTCATGTAAATAACCTGCCCTGCTAATAAAATGCAGATCTTTTTGCAGATAACCTACAGGTTACGAGCAGGGAAACACAGTACTACTGAGTCGTACTCCCAACCCCCATCTATCCCTAAATCTCTAACAGCTAATAAAAAAAAATAAAAGGAAGTTGCTAAAATGAAAAACAAAAGCCTTCCTTCTCAAGCAAAATCTTGTCCCCACAGAAAAGAAAAATACTGGAGACTCTGTAGTGACACCTGGGCTGTTCTAGAGGTGTATGTCATCACACCTCCCAGGGTTTGGTGACTCAGGCCAAGACACTCCGTGTCTCTCCTTCAGCAGAATTGCTTTGGATTCAACAGGGCTGGGAGGCAGACAAGGTGTCCATCCAGACCTGGGACTGGGCATTATTCCCAAGTCCCACAGTTCAGACCTATATGGAGAATCTACTGACTATTCTTCTGTTGCTTTAGATTTTATCTGCTAAGTGTCTAGAGGTGATAGTGCTGGGTATCTGCACATCCATTGTTATCAGAGACAGGTATGCCATATTGGGTTTACACAGTCACAAAAGCATTTGTTGGAATAGAAGGAAAAAAGGGTTTTCTTCCTATCTGTACATTTGCTAACATTTATCATGCTGCTAACAATGAACGATGTAGGAGGATAACCTTGAAATGGACAATATTATCTATGGACTCTGAAGGTAATTAAGGGTAAGTGTTTGCCTCCCTTAAAGGCAGAGACATCTCAGTATTTTTCCTTCTTCTCCTCCTCCTTCTTCAGCATGCTTTGGCAAATTGCACATTCCCTGCTGCTCACTTCTGCTGTCATTTCTTTTCCCTTGAACTTACACACGAAAGAGGCCACTGTAGTTCTGATGTACTATACTCTTCTGTAGGGCTGAGTTAATGATGTGCCTCATGAAGGGATACTTGAATTATTTCTTCCTGCTCACTCTTCTTCTGCAAAGAGTGTATCTGCTCAATAGTTTTGTCCTTTTTTCAGTCTAATATTGTCTCTTCTCAACCTTGTCTTCCTTGCATGCAGTGTACTCTGCAATGCTGATTTCTAAACTGAACCTGGAAAATTATAGTGCAAAAAGATGGTGATCAGTGGGGGACAAGAGGGAACAATTTGCGTCAGCTTCTACAGTTTACACAGTATGCCTCCAGAATACTTTCTTTCAAGTTTGCAAGGGCAGGAGAAGGTATTCACAACACTTTAGTTGTATAGATAAAAAAAAAGAAAAAGGTTTATCTAAGTCTGGTGTCAAGCCCAAAGAACCTTTTACATGTTACTAAACTGTGCACATGTAAAGAGATTACCTAACTGTGTTTGTAGAATTAGTCCTTAAAAAAAGATTAGGTGAGGTGGAACAGACTTAGGCATCAGAATCACAGAATCATTGAGGTCAGAAGGGACATCTGGATGTTGCCTGGTACAATCCCCATGCTCAAAGCAGGGTCACCTACAGCAGGTTACCCAGGACTATGTATGGTGAGCTTTTCAATATTTCCACAGATGGAGACTCCACTACCTTTCTGAACCATCTGTTCCAGTGTCTGACCACTCTCACAGGAAAAAGAAGGGGTTTTTTTGTGTCTAAATAGAATTTGCTGTATTTCAATTGCCTCAAAGTCTGGCTTAATCTTTTTACACCTTTCTGTTGGCTATTTCTACATTTTGATAAGATCACCCTCAGTTTTCTCCAGTCTGAACAGTCCCAGCTCTCTCTACCTCTCCTCATATGAAAGATGCTCCAGTCCCTTCAACATCTTTGTGGTCCGGCACATAATTTGCTCCAATAAGTCCATGTCTCTCTTGTCCTGGAGATGCCAGAACTGCAGCCAGCACTCGAAGATGTGTCTGTGCAGAACAAAGGGGAAAGATTACCTGCCTTGACCTGCTTTTCTCATGCAGCCCATGATGCTGTTAGCAACCCAGGGTCCTGCAAGAGCACATTGATGGCCTACCTCAAGGTCCTTCCCTGCAAACTTGCTTTCCAGCTAAGCAGCCCCCAGCTTGTGCTGGTGCATAGAGTTAATCCTCTCTGGATACAAAACTTTGCATTTCCCTTTGTTGAACTTCATGAGATTCCTGTCAGCACATTTCTCAAGCCTGTCAATACTTTATGAATGGCAGCACACCCATCTGGGTATATCATGCACTCCTCATCTGCAATGTCATCTGCAAACTTACTGATGGTGCACTCTGTCCCATCATCCAGGTCATTAATGAAAAGGTTAAACAGTATTGGCCCCCATATCAGCCCCCAGAGCACACCACTGGTGACTGACCCCTAGCTGGATGTTTTGCTGCTGATCACAACCTTTGAGCCTTGCACATCAGGCCAGTAGTTTTCCCTCTACCTCACCGTACTCCTATCTAGATCTGCTTCATCAGGATTTTTATGAGGATCTTCTGGAAGACGGTGTCAAAAGTCTTACTAAAGTTAAGATGAGCGATATCCACTTCTCTCCTCTCATTCTCCAACACCTTTATCTCATTTTAGAAAGCTATTGGATTAGTTAGATATGTAAAGTTAGTTTAGAGATCACGCAGTCATTTGTATGTGTGTGCGTATATGTTCATATATGTGCATATTTTAAATATATATTGAGACATAAACAGGTGCAGAAAATAGGAAAAACATAAGTTAATGGTAAGTATCTCATTTTCAAAATCACTTTATGTGGGCTGTTCTGATAAGAAGGATGAGGATGGGATACTCAGGAAATCTTCACCTCTGCCCAGGCTGGAACTAACAGGCAGGTACCATTCCAAGCACAAGCTGCCAACGGGATGATTTCCACGAAGTCACAGCTATGATGTAGTACAAATATGATCATGATTTTGAGCACTGGCACAGAATGAAATGTCTTTGAATCCAAGAAAAAGCGTCTTTTCACCTCTTCAAAGAAGCACAGCTGATGTTACAGCATGGGCTTTCCCCTGGGAGCAGAGAGAGCAGTCCTCACGTGGTTTCTCTGCTGGAAGGGAACCTCTCTTTCCCAGCAGCAGACAGCCTTACAACTGCAGCGCAGTTAGCTTGGGCTTGTTCTTTGTAGGTGGAACTAAACCACTGGATTCTAACTCAACACCCTCTGTTCTCAAGGTAAGGTCACTGTGATTTGAAGAAGATTTACAAAAGCAGAAGGGACTTTCTCAAAAAAAGGAATTTGATATCAAAATAATCAAGATAAAAAGAGAGAAAGAAAGCAGGGCTTTAAGTAACTAAATCATCTATTCAGAGCCCTTCTAAATTAAGTCTGTTGGAACCTTAGAGCACAAAATAAATACACCTGTACATATTATCAAAAAACATAATTTTCAGTTCTCCAGACTAATTTCTGGAAGTGTCTCTGACGTTCATAATTCAAAACTTATCTACTTACAGTATATTTGTTGTTTAAAAGTAGAAGACGAAAAGGAAAGGGTTAAGTAGAGAGTATTACGTGCCACAAGTAAATGTAGATTAAAGGGGGGAAGTATGGAAGGAGATGCAGAAAGACAAGTCTGTGTCTGTCAAAACATGAGAATCAGAAATGATTAGAGTCCAAATTACAAGTCTGTCTGTCATGAAGCATGATAGATTTAAAATACAGGAGAAGGCAAATGACAGTTAAAGAACAAGGTGGAAAAACTTTTGCCAAAAAAGAAAAATCACAGAAAAGTAGCCTGACACAGCCAATCAGGTTGAGAGAGCTCATCTCGATGGAAAATTGCTTATTGTAAGTGAAGGTAAGTAACTGTCTAGACGAGAAACACACAAAGGAATTTAATGAACACTCTGAACATGACTGTTTACTGTATGAATCATTAGCACTGAATCCATAGCCAACTACATTGGAAAGAAGTTTAGAAATTATCTGAAATATTCTGTCCCCCTGGACAGAAACTTGTTTGACACAGTGTAGTTCATTCACATCTCTCAAGGACACACTCTTTCTACTGATGCTCCTGAATATGTCATAATTGTCTAACATCCTTTAAATAAAGTGACACATGGAACAGATATTTAAAAAGCAGTTAATTTTGAGTGCGACTGGAAAGGACTCTCAATTCATATCAATCTTTCATATATGGTCTGCCTTTTAAAAGGCTCAGCTTGTCTTTCATCCAGGTTTCAGGCTATGATATAAAATAATATTGGCTTTGCAAATAAGTTTGTAGAACAAATATAGAAAAATGAGGCTGAATGTCAAAATTCCATTTGCAGTTTAGATTTGCCAAACTGTCAGAATATTTGTTATTTTTCTTAAAACCCAAGCTGCTAAAATCTGGAGAAAGTAGAAGAATTTAAACTTTTGTTTGAAGAGATGCTTTAGACACCTTCGAAGGCTAATAGCCTGAAATTGTGAAATAAGCAACGCAAATTACCCAGAAAACAGAAAGAAGAGAGGAAAAAATGCAATATTCATTAAAAAAAACCAAACAAAACCCCAAAAACCCTAACCAAACAAAACCAACCTTGAATGACTTTTAGAGGAAATTCATTATTTTCTGAACGTTGATTATAGATTTGGCTACACTTCACACCTCGGGCACTCCAGTAATCTGGGGGAGATCAGGTGGAAGTTATTGTATTGAATTTTAAAGAAATATGAGATAGCTCACAAATTTGAATCTGTGTCTCCATTAAGATTCTAAATTTGGAGGTTTCCGGACCCAAGATTTTGTTCTGCACTAACCACGAATTTGTGACAATGTGTAAATAAGACGCAGTGGGAGAGTGGGGGGACAAGGAAGCAAATTCAATGCTATCACCACATACACTGATAAGTTTTCTATAAGCAGTTTTATTCAGCAGCCAAGAGCAATCTTTTGTACACAGAGATTGCTGAGAAGAGGTAGCAAAGCTACTCTGCGAACATGATGAGCCAGCTTTTAGTCAATGTATGTAAGTGTACTTGTTTTGCCCCTCGCTTTACTGGGACTTGATATCTAACTTTAATTCCAAATGATGCTTTTCCATTCTACCTGAACCACCTAAAACGCTGGATATGCCTTAGAGACACAGCTTCCAGCTTGATTCATATCATCTTGGTGAGTCTCATCTGCCCTTGCAGTTAACAAATCAGTAGATAATGATATTTGCTGAGGTTATATCTTTCAGTAAGCAATAAGTTTCAAATTTTGTCTTCATCTAAAGAAAACTAAATAAGCCAGGCTGCTTTTGCACTTAGTGAAAAATAGAGCATTTGAAGCGATGCTCTATTTATGTTGATTAGTAATGACCTTCCACTGCCCATGAAGTCAGTCATTCTCTAAAGCACTGAAAGACCCAGTATCTGCAGCAGAAGTCTTTTAAAGTTATACCAGTAGTTGTTGTATATTCACACACAGTATAAAGTGAAACAATTGTGGTAGAACGGCTTCAGCTTGCCAATCTCAAACACCTTGCACATAAGGAAATCCTTTAACAATGGAATGAAGTCCAAGCTAAACAGAGCAGAATTGTTTTGAAGGATGGCTCATTTCCTACTTCTGCTTCTTTACTGTTGATTATTTAAGCACTCATTTCACTTTATAAATGGAAACTGAATCATAGTTTACCACTGGAAAATTATTGGAAATCAGAGCCCATTCGAGTCACAGACACAGCTGTTTCCTCTCTGGACAGGAAGACTATGCTCAAATGGTCCTTTCGGGAGCTTTGAATGATAAAAAGCCTGTTTCTAGCCTCTTTCAGAAAGATCTGTGTAGTGTTCTCATTTTTCACTTAGGGAAAGAAAAAAAGTCAGGATGTCCCTCTCCAAACATGGATGTTCGAGCAGGAAAAAGGAAAGGGGAATATACATTTTCTACTTGTCTAGACAGTGTAAAGTCTATTTGAAAACCTGGAATGAGACAGGCCCTCTAGCTTCTCACATCCCTCTTTATAACTTCTTCGTCTTTATTTTCACCTATACAGAGAAAAAGACTGGAAAAGGCAGGTCCATGGCTGTAGGCACATGTGACAGTATTTTTGTAACCAATTCTTATAAAATGAATTTCCTTTCATCTAATCTTAAAATGCTAACAATTTCCAGATAGAAACTAAACAATAAAAATACACCTCACCTTTTCCCTCTTGCTCTAGACTGTCCTTCTCTAAGAGAAGTAGATGGATTTCCCTGTTTTCCTTAAAAAGCAAGTGCAGGGTGTTTGTGATAAGCTCTAAAGTCCAGAGGCTTTAGAGGGAGATTCTGAATCATCCCAAGCTGGAAGTCTGAGTGAGTCTGAGAGCAGAGACAGTCTAGGGAAGACTGTGACTGCTGATGGGATGGACAAGGCAGATACTAGTCATTTCACAAGTACTGCAGGGCTGTAGTTCAGACTGCTCAAACCGCAGCCATATCTGAATCGTATGCACAGAGCTGTTTTCTGTCACAAGGCACTTGATCAAATACCAGCTTCTGTGTCCTATATGTCTACAGCTGTCTAGAGTCCTTCATTATTGTGGAGAAAGGCAGGCACTGCTTATAGCACAGTTTAGTTCCTCTTCAATCACATGTCCTTAACAGGTTAGCTGACTCACTTTTCAATTTTTTTTTCTTTTTCTTCTATACAGGGGACATGGGTTGACTGGCTTAGACATAAGCATGAAGACTTCTGAAGTTTTTGACTACTTTAACGGCAAACACTCACCACAGTACTCCAGACAAAGAAAACGGTCATTCTAGTATCTACATCTTTTTTTTTTTTTTTTATTCACCACTTGTGGTGCATTTCTGCAGAGCAAGTGTAAAGAGGCCTCTCTTAATAGTTTCAACAACATTTTTCTGAGAAACACCTTGAACTAGGCAATCTAGGCAGCTGTTTGCTTAATTTGTCCTTGATATCCATTTCCTGACCTTTCTGATTTCAGAGAGCAATGCGTCCAAGAGAAGTTGTGTATTTTTGTATGGCCAGTAGATTTCACTGCTTGATATAAAAATAATGTTTTTGTTGTAGGAGATCTTAGAAAAACACAAGAATAAGTAAGTAAATGCCTATGCCTTTCATGCCCTCGGGATGAGGTAAGAAAAACAGTTAGGGAAAAAAATCTTGAAATAGAATGATCAATTGTCTAAAGGGAGCATTGTGCCCATCCATAAAACACAGAATTTGACAAGGAAATCTGCCATTGGCAATACAAGTTTTATTCTTGGCATTACTGTACTGGGCTTGGCTCAGATAGAGTTAAATTTCTACATAGTAGCTTGTACAGTGCTATGTTTTGGAGTTGTGACCAAAACAGTACTGATAACAAAGGGATGTTTTAGTTCTTGCTGAGCAGTGCTTACACAGAGTTAAGTCCTTTACTGCTTCTCACACCACCTCACCAGTAGGTGGGCTGGGGGTGCACTAGAGTTTGGGAGGGGACACAGCCAGGACAGCTGACCCCAAATGACCAAAGGGATATTCCATACCATATGACATTGTTCTCAGCATGCAAAGCAGGGGAAAGAAGAAGGAAGGAGGGACATTTGGAGTGACGGTGTTTGTCTTCCCAAGTAACCATCATGCATGACGGAGCCCTGCTTTCCTGGAGATGGCTGAACACCTGCCTGCGATGGGAAGTAGTGAATGAATTCCTTGGTTTGCTTTGCTTACACATCACTTTTGCTTTACCTACTAAACTGTCTTTATCTCAACCCACAAGTTTTCTCCCTTTTACCCTTCCGATTTTCTCCCCCATTCCCACGAGCGGCTGTGTGGGACTGAGTTGCCTACCAGGGTTAAATCAGCACAATTACTAATATCCTGTAGTTCCACACCTTTAGCAGAGTGCTCAAATATCCTAAGTGACATGGGATACTTGCTCTAACATGTGCAGAAGCACTTTTATCATCTCCTCCCTCCACACCTCCAGTTTAGGAATTTGATGTCAAATATCAAGGGGATTAGTTTCAAACATCAAAAGCAGATGTGGGGTTATGAGCAAAGCTTTTTTTTTTTAAATATATAAACCTGCATTTCAGACACCTTAGATAAAGAAATGTGAATCACTTCAAACAATCTCCGTTTTGCAAAGCTATTTAATATTCTAGACTGCTGGTCTGCAGGCATCCAAATGGAATGCTAATTATCCACTTTTTTCCCCAGCTAAAAGCTTCACAGAGGCTGACAGAAGGAAAGGCACTAGACTGTTGAACAACAATACTGTGCATTCAGTGGCAAAGACAACTATAAAATGTTTCCTGCAGCCTAATTCTTCTAGCATCAGCTGATCCTTTACTAGTCCCTACTTGACACCAGTTATTCTCTCCTCTACAGTTTACTATTCCCCAGGGCCTTAGCTGATATCCCTTCACTTTAGGCTGCATTTAAAATGGAGGTTGGGAAGAACATATTGAGTCTTGCACACAGCAGAGTGATACATTTAAATTCCTCCTAATCTGATGAGATATCTTTCATTCTAGTCTTTCACTGCCCAGCAAAGGTATTTCCAAGATTGCTAGTTCACTGGAAGGTTTCTATCATATTTTCCTTAAAACAAGTGATGTCCCAACTAAAAAGCAGAGAGAAGCTTGCCTCTTACTGTCCATCAAGCCAAAGCGACACAGAGGTAAAATATTGCATCGTTTTTGATGTGCCTTCCCAACATACTAAGTTTAATTATTTGTTGGTGCACAGACCACAGGTCTGTTCTTCATAACATTATTGCGGATTGCCTCAAAATGAGGAAGAATATTTAGGTAAGGTTTCTGGAAGGTCAGAATATTTAGGCAAGGTTTGTCAGAAGAGGTAATATCACCTGATACATTTGGAAAACAGTCAAACTGGACTTCTCATATCAATAAAGTACATGCATGAAAGGCTTGCTTATTCACTAGAAAAGCATGTTAAATATTTTGACAATTTGCCTCATTTCACTTGAACCATAGTATTCAAAACAGGTTTACTATTCTTGAACAGCTATCAGTATCAACATCCTGCAAGAACACTTTTATTTTATATGCTAATGCCCTTGAATAACATACAGGTTAGCATACATAACAGAACGTATTTGTAATGATAACTTTTCTATAAAATACAAGGTTCTTATAGACATGTAGTACAGATCAGACTCTAAATTCACATTCCAACTATGTGTTACTAAACTTCCTACTCGATGCTTTTGGAGACCAGCCTTTAAGTGAACTAAGCCAAAGGTAATAGCTCAAAGCTATTTGTTTTCTTCTAAACTTGCATCTCTTCTGAAAATACGGAGCCCAGGAGACGGCGTCAAGAGCATGTCCTTCTGGTCTCCCCCATTCTGACAGCTGCACAGCTAATTTAAATCTGGAGCAGAGTGTCTTCACTGTTCCCTTCTGAATCTTTCTGATCTCTCTAGGTCTACCAACTGTGTTAGTTCCTAGGTACAACAGAAACATCCACTGCTTAAAGTTTTTAAATACACTTTGCCATACCCAGTCTACCATGGAACACATGCTTCCATAGGGCTCCTCCTACGCTGGTAGGTTCCCACTTTCTCCCAGGTCTTTACACTTATCCTCCCAAGTATTTTTTCCTCATTTGCACTGATTCGGCTCTGCTGATCCTGAAAAATAAAAATATTATTTACACTTCATTTGTATGTGCTCAGTATGGAGAATTGAAACAACAGCTGAGAAACTGTGTTTTGTTTCCTGGCCAATACGGCACATGTAAAACTTGTAGAGCAGCAGCTGAAAGGCTGTGTTTTTAGTTTTGGGACCAATTTGACATCTTTTAGCAATTTTTTTGGGCAACAATTCAGAAAACCGTTCCTCCACCTCAGACACCAATCTGGTATCTTTCTATCTAAGATTTTTGACACCTTTTGTCTGTGGAAATCAATAAACAAAGTCTGAAAATAATTTTCTCTGCAAAAATGAAATATGGAGGTTTCTGATATCATTTTTGGTTAATGTATGACTTCAAAACCCAGGCTTTTCTTCTTCCCTTGCCTATGTTATGCTACATTTATTATACTTTATTTTAAAATGTTATTACTTTTTCTTTTGAAACATCAATCTTTGAATAGATGTGTTCCAGCCACATTTTTAAGTGAATGATTAGAAATATTTGACTACAGAAATTGAAGGGTGTTTGCTGAGGCTATTGGGAATTTTCATCATAAGGCCTCAGATATTTTTTATATGCTGATCCCTTTAATGTAGTTTTTTACAAATGTGTTACTCATGAAATATGCCAAACAACCTTGTAACAGGAGTTCATTGTGCATCTAAAGCTAGTGTCTCTCATGATAATCCTTTGCACATTTTTTGTCTCCTAGTCACATTTAGGACATTGAATATACTGCAGTTTCCATATCTAAAAACCTCTTTCCAGCAAAGAATCTAATTCTAGGGTAAAATGTATAACACAGACTTCTGCTTATTAGGTAGAGGGCTGACGATAACTTTAATTTTATGTGGCTATCAAACAGTGCTTTATATTATGGTAATAACATCTCATTTTATTTGATGTAGTCTAGACCAAAACACAAATTAGAGGATGGCAGTGTGCAGGTATGATTTGAAATCTTTTACTTCCCCATTTAAACCCACTGAGAACTATGGGACTCCTATAAAGAGACAGTTGTCTCACACTGAACTTAGTAGTTTCTGTGATGTGCTGAGGTTTTTTAGCACAAAATGTTTGGGGGGTGTATTGATGAACTAGGTACATAACTTGCCTGTCAGTGGTATTTCCATGTCCCAGTATAGTTATTTCTATGTGTTTGCAACTTATGCAGAGCAAAAGAGTGACACTAACTCACCAATGAGTGCATTGATTTCATCTGCAGTACGATTCTGCAGACAAAAATGTTATATTCTTTCCAATATTTTTTTACTTAAATTAAATTTTTGGTCTCTGCAGAATGCTGGCACACTTAACAAACTTAAATCCAAAGAAGCTTAAAAGGTACGGATGGGTATTATACCTGTGAAGGATTCAAGTGTTCTTATCCTCTCTTTTGGGGGATGAAGCAGAGAGGTAGAAGATATTCCTAGGCTGATGTATGGGGCAAACAATAGAATCAAAAGCCAGTCCTGTGCTTGAACAAAGAAATCACGCTTTCCCTTGAATCTCAAAACTGACAGTGAATAAAAAAAAACATCCTATAGTCTCACCTGAGTTCAGGAACTGAACCTGTATGTATTATTTTAATATCTTTACCTGGATGAATACCACAGAATACTATTCTAGAGGGTCAGCTCCTTTGTCATGGCCAAAAAGACCCCCATGAGTGCCAGGGAGCAGTACTGCAGCAGTGGGATGAGCTGAGATTGCAACTCCATGCCACTGCACATAGGATGCTGGCTGCTGACAGCTCCTCGCACGTGGCGGGAGCACAGTTCATAAAACAGCAGTCTGAAGGAGGGGTGATGGGGGGACTGAACGCTAAATGATTAGAGGTCCTCTACTTCGCTGCATCAGGACAATCTGCCTGAAGCTTGAAATACTGCTGTGAGGACCACATACTTCCAACAATGCAATACTAAATGTCCATTTTGCATGGAAAGACTTCTTTCCAATAACTCCTTTCTTGAGTATCATGACTTTTCACTGGGATTTCTGTTTAGGGTCATTCCTGGATTAGGCAAAATCATTCACAGGGACTGCAGGATTGTCCTTTTACAGGTTTTTATTCTTTTACAATTTTATTTAAAAATCCTTTCCTCAGTTTATAAGTACAGTACAAACTTCTTTCCTCCTTAGCTACTATTTGCCTTCTTTGCACTGCTTCACTTGAGCAATTTCACACACAAAGATCGCCCCATTGGACTGTGCGATCATTCAATTAATAAAAGAAAATTTAAAAGTCAGTGTAAAAGGGATCCATAAGCAAAATCACATTGATCTATGAATAAAGTAATTTAATCTTAAAAAGCCTTTGCATTAACCCAGGCAACTTTCACGTGCCTTGGCTCACTCTGTGCATGTTTGTGTGTATAACATGAAAGAGAGAGAGAAGAACAAATATGTAATTTTATATTGCATAAAATGAGAGGTAGTCAAAAGTATGTGCATGGTTGATTAAGGACTCTTCTCAGAAACAGAGTTAGTCCCATGAAGCTTACAAATCTTTTTATTTTGGTCTTCAGCTCTGTGCATTCTATTGTTTATTAGACAGGCTGGTGCAGGCAGATGGTTCTAACCTGCAGTACTTGTCACACTAAGTCACTTAGCTGAATCAAGCATAAAATTGAATGCAGATTACAGTTATACCACTTGTGAGATTTGTCATTCTTTGCATGTGGTTATTTTCTTTTCTTCCTATTGTTTGTGCACATGGACAATCTGCACATTTGGTCCTGGCTTTCTAGGGTGAACTGATAAAAAGAGACTTAAAGGTCCCCTACAGTCAAATCTCAGTATTCAAAATTTAAACCCTCAAATTTAACCCAAAGTCATTGCCTGACTTTCAGATATACTATTTCCTACCCAGTAAGATTGATTTTCTTCCACTGAGGCAAAAATGAAAAACTTTTGATGTCATCAGAAATTTCTTCTGGATGTTGCTAAAAGATCTGTGCGTAGTTATTTGTCTGTGCGTGTAGTACAATGATTTATTATTTTTATTACTTAAAAAAGAAAACTGCAATGGAATTCTTTCCATGAACATTTTGTAGCAAAAAGCTCTCATTCCAATAGATTTTTATAAATCAATTTCGTAAAAAAAAGTCATCTTTTTGTCTTTGTTACAACTTTGGTGGAGCAAGGAAGAACTGTGACATAAAGAAAGTCAAAAGTCAGTGTAGTATTTCTGGGACAGAGATTAAGCACAGGTATTTTTAATATTGCTACAGGAGATGCAATTTCAAGACTGCCTTACTCATTGTAAGTGTGTCTTTTATTTATATTTAAGCACCCAATGTTGAAAAACTTAGAAAATAATTTTAATTAAATCATGGATGGTAAAGAGAAAGCCTGTTACGGAAGTTCCGTGTTTGTCCCCTTGCCAGATCAGGAATATTTACTATGATAATAGTAATGCAATCTTGACAATGTCGATTAGCTCATCTGACAGATTTAAGAGTTAGAAGTGTTATAGTAGTTGGTAGCTGTTGACTTTGCCGCTTCAGCTGACCAGTTTTAATCATAGTCAAGTCTACTTGTTTGGACTTCTATCAGACAAAATGGGGGATCATTGCTTTGCATACAAGAATTTTTGTTCCTTTCTAAAATACTTTTTCATTTCTTTTCTTTTTTTTTTGATGCAAGTAACTCTTGTCCTTGTAAAAAAGGCTGGAATAAAGCCTATACACCATTTACATCCTAAGTATATCCTGTTTGGATGATATAAATTTGATGACATGCTGAAAAGGAATAGTTTCATCTTAAAAAGAAAATATTTAAGATCTGGCTCCTCAAATAAATCTTTGTATTTCCTCCACTACTTGGAATGTCATGCAGCAATTCTTACGGGCAGCTGTAATATGTGTTCACATATCAGCTACAATTTTAAAAATCTTTACACAGTAGCAGAAATTATTTTGTTCCTGACTTGCTGAAATTACTTATGGAGAGTCACAGCTCTCACCACAGGGAGAATCTCTTATCCCTGTTGAAAGTCTGAAAATCTCTAAATGAAATCTCTGTTAAATTCAGAAGTTGTTTTCACAAATACCTTTCCTTTTAGCTACATTTCCCTACTTAGCAGTGTCAGAGCACAGGCACAGATGCTGGAACTCAGTCATCTTTATTTTCTTTATTGCTAAAGTGCTTCACACAGTTTTGGTCAGCAGAAACACTTCCAGATGAATCCCAGGCACAATTTGGGGTTACCACAGGATAAGCATCACTCCCAATCAGCGTTTTGGATGAATCTACTCTGCTCTAAAAGTAAAGAGAGTTCAATGGTATGGATTCTCTCCATCACCAGACTATGCCAGCTGGCCTCCATCCAGTGAATGGGCCCTAGAGCTGTTTAGTTGATTATTTTTAGTAGATGTATCTTCTGGGTCTCATATAAATGGCTATGTATATACATATGTATATATATCTCAAATATACGGCCATTCTTGTAAAATGGCTGGAAGAGCAGTTGAATAGAATGTAACTTTTCTATTTTGGACTAGCTTTCAGTTATCAACATGTCCTGTTCTGCATTGCTGCTCTCTGTTCTATTTCATTGAATATCCCAAGTGACAAAAAAAGAAGAAAATTTAGTCCAGAATGACCGCTTTCCTGGCAAACTGAATTCGCTTCAATATAACAACTTTGTCGAAGTAGAGTTGTTTCATTTTTGAAAGAAAGCTCAAATACATCTTCCTGGAGAAAAAGACCATTCTGTCCTGTCTAGTAAATGACAGTAGCATACTGCAGGAAGAAGTTAAACTATTGTTCTATTCATTCAGTTCCCAACATTCATTGTGACCTCATTGTGATTATACAAAACACTTTATCACATGTAAAGTCACAAAATCCTCAGTCCAAGCAGGCTGAACAGAAGTGTCATTAGCAAGTACAACCATACTTTCTGAGGCTCTTATGTGGCAGCCTTTATGGATTTTTAGATACTTCATTATGTGAAATGAAATACAAGGCATACCCACATACAGTGTTGAATTTTGGCCTAATGAAACAAGAATATCCCTTGCAAATGTGATAAATGTGTACGAGACAGGAAAAAAAGAGCAAACCTTGCAATATAGTTTAGTTCTTTAACTCCATAGAAGAAGAAACAGGACATATGCAGGCCACAGTCTTTTTCCCCTTTGTAAGTTCAGCAAAGCCTGAGTTTTCTATTAGTGTTGAATAAATTTTAGTGTTTCTGGTGTGCTTCCTGAGCAAATTTTTGTGAAGCAGTAAACACTCTGGAAGCCCGGAGTTCACTGTATCCCTGACAATGTTTGAGTTTTCCATGCTCATTCTGAGGTAGCTATCAAAATCTATTTTCAAGATAGATTATTTCATTTCCTTCCCTAAATCTGTTTTCCAGGCAAGATACACTAGCTGCTTTGAAAACGGAGGGCTTTTTTTTTTTTCCCCGAGAGCTTTCACTTCAACAGATCAGCCGCTGACATCTCAGGTTAAGCTATCTCAGCACAATCACTGATACTACACGGTTTGCAGGAAGTGAAATGAGCTCTGTGAAGGTTTCAGGTCAAATATTAACCTACCTGACAGTAGCATGTCTGGAAAGTTTCATCTTCAGCATTCCAGTGATGCCTAAATACTTCCCACCTGCTGGGACGGCACTGATTCCCAAATTTTAAGATAATTTATAATTTAAAATTCATGTTTAAAAGTCTGTTTGAAGAAGGGATTCCTGTAACTCCATATACTTAGTGCTGAGCAAGGGCTAGAAACTGTGTTCTATTTTGTTTTAACTGTTAGTTTATTTTTCCTGCTTCAAAAAACCACCAGGTCTCAGACAAACTTCTGAAGTCAGTAAAAGATATCATCCCTCTGTTCTGTGTCTGGGAATGGCTAACACGCATTTAATCTATGTACATAGTATTTTTCTACAATAATGTAGGAGAATGCAACAGTACTTATAGTCTTCTAAAAGACAATTCCTCTTTAACAAAAAATCAGACAGAATTAAGAATATTAATAGTGTTTTGCATAACTGATGCACTATGTTAAAGAAGTAAAATATTCCTGCCATGTAAAGCTTCCCATGCAAAGAACACTTAAAGAACTTTACGCACTTTACATCTAGAAAATTCAAGGCAAGATCAATAAAAATAATAATAAATAATTTATTAATTGCTTCAGCACAAAAAGATAGGTTACGGTTACCTCACAATGCTGAAACATGTTACGGCAAGTGGAAAAGATCATGCTCTTAGAACACAGAAATCCAGAACAGAGGGAGCACTAGTGAATACAATATCAGCAGTTTCAATAATGGCTGAAAAAGATCAGCTACCAACTAGTTCCTGCAAGCATAATGGAACATATCTTACAAGATTCCCATGCTCCTTACTCACAGGTGTATGTGCAGCCCTGTGTATATCTCTTTCAGTCGGTTTTCCATAATGTCGTCTTATTCTGTAAGAATATGCAAAAATATATCTCCAGACTGTCAGTATTTGCAAGATTCAATTTATAATTATTATTTAATTCATTCTACAACCTTTGAAAAAACACAGCTTTATCATATAAAAGTTCTTAATTGTGCTTCATAATTTCCAAATTTCCTCTCATTTACTTGTAACTACGTAGTACAACCTGATGGTAAATTATTTGATAATCAGAACATAACACACTATTTTTGACAGAAGAGCCATTTTATGTTAATGTAAATATGAACATTTCAGGAGAGTTACAAAATTCATCTATGAGCAGGCTTTAGCTTCATCTCTTTCATCTTCATTGATTTGGAGATATTAGCTAAAACTCTCTTGGTTTAGATACTCACGTATTTAAACCTATATATTATTAATCTGTCAGTTGAGTTATGTGCAAAGGCAGTCTATTCTACTCTTAAACCAAGGACAGAACTGGTTGTGCAAATAATTTTATAGTCCATAATCAAGTTGAATTTGATGAAGATTTTTTTCTTAATTGTTGTCTCCATTATGCAATATTATAAAACTATCTTTAAGACATTGCTCTGAAGGAATTTAGGAGACTGTTCAGAAGTGTGTTTTGGGAAAACTCTGGCTGTTTAGATGACTGAGAGATCCTGAATGTGTACAGTAAGAGTTATCTCCACTGGCTTGAAACATAAAATGGAGAGATCTACACCTGATCTAGTCATGCTCTTTGAGCCCCATCCCCCCCATTGGACAGATGTAAGGATATGACACATCTGGTCAATTTTAAAGTCTAGTTTACACTGCAATTAAACACAATAAGTGTGCCAATATCTTCCCAATGACTATGAAGTGAGTAAAGATGAGTAGCTGAGACATAAACATCTACATCCTAGATAACTACAGCCAGCTGCTTTGTCAGAGGTCTCTGACAATTATCCTTGTATTCAAGCAACAAAAAGAACCCAATTATCAGGATATGTCTAAAAAGAGGAAACAAAAATTCTGTGTGGTGTAATACTTGAAAGTCTAATGGGAGAACAGAATACAGATATTGTTAGAAGAACTGAAGGTGGACAAAGGTGGACTGGCTGGAAGAGAAAGAAGTAATGGTTAAAGCTTTTGTGATGAAAAGAGGTTCGTAACATAGTTTCTCAAGGTCTTATTCTGCACCTAATTTTATATATTCTGTATAAAAATAGTTTGTAATTAATAGACTAACTGGGCCTACCCATGAAAACCAAATATTTTTGTACTCGATGGTTCCTCATGACACAGCAAGGAGGAAATCTGTGTCGCATGGGTCAGTTTGGTTATCTGAGGCACCTGTATCACTGAGAGCATGTTGGTTACCTGGATCACCTCAGGCATATGAGTAAGGACATCTTTTAATGCCCATCCATGCCCCCTGTCATTTCTGTCAGTCACCTCAGAAGGCCCAGAGGACAAGAGGTGGGATGTAATTTTATCTTCAAAAGTTAAGTTCTAAAAATAATTATTTGATAAAATAAGTTTTCATCAACTTGAAATAGCAGAAGGCAAAAAAGACCTCAATATCCTTATTCAATCAAGTAGTGTCATGTGACCACAAGGAGGCAAAAATAACCCTAGTGAGCTTCAGGCAAAGTGATAGAAATAGAGAAGTGTTGATGCCATTATATAAGGTGCTAGCAAATTATCATCTGAAATACTGGATCCAGTTCATGTTCAAGAATGTCAAATTCAAACTAGAATAAACTTGGAGAATAACCTCTATGCAGATCTTTAAAATAAAACTGTAGACAACATATATGAAAAATCGTAAATATCTGTAAGCAACTATGGTGAAAACCATCAAGGAGAAAAAAGAGATATTAAGCTAAAAGATATTGTTGACACTGTAACAAAAAGGTGCAAAATGGTCATGAATACTTTTCAACTGGAAGTTAGGAGATTTCTAATAGCAGGAACAGCTTTCAAGAAGAAACAGGAGAGTGAGAAATCTTAGCCCATTTTATAATGAGTCTTGCAGCATTTACAAACAGGTTTCCGTTGCCTGTAACAACAGTGAACAGGGCTTTATGACTCACTAACTTTTTCCAGCCCTTTGCCCACAGACACAAAAGACATTGGCAAAAGAAATTCTGCTTGTTCATGTAAGTAGGAAGTTTTCCGAAAGGCTTTATAAGCATGAAAACTGGTAAAATGTTTACTTTCATTATATTAAATGCAGGCACTCATTAGTTACTGTTGTTGTTCTGAAAATCTGTTAATATACTTTAGTATTATTTTTCATTGTAAAAATACTGTTTCTCATTTATAGTGGGGCTATAGTGGACTTGGATGTCAAGTGCAGGTTCTTCACATTTACATTTCACCATGATACAAAAGAGAAGGGAGAGGTGCTCAGGCTGGTTTTGTTTGTTCACCTTTTGGCTTATCCCGTCTTTCTACTTGTTGAAACACTGTTTTATTCATTGGATGATAAAGTGCCATCTTTGTTTCTGAGAAAAGTGGTACTCAAACTCTTTAAAATTGGATAGACTACATTGCAACTTTTAAACATCTGCAGTATGTCTTGTAATTGATTCTATTATTTAAGATAATTTTTGTCAACCTTGTTTTGCTTATTTATGTTTAATGAGGATTGAATTTACTTTTTATAAAAATGAATAAACTCAGTAAACTCATGTCAGTTATTTATTACTGTAGAAACCATTTAAAGACTATCTTTTAACGAACAGTCACTTCAATAAAAGAGAAGTAAAGGTTCTTTCATTGCTACTGTCAGACAGTATGTTTTCCAGGTCTTGTTACAGGTGTTAAGAGTAATCGCCGTTTAATGTTATAAATAAATTCAATAGCAATGAAAATAGTATAATAATAATAACAACACAAATAACAATTAGTCATATGTATTAGCACAGTCTCATTCATATCACTGCCTCCTACACTGACTTTCTTTTTCTTTCCAGTTTTCCTTTGTTTCTCCAAGTATATTTCAAATTTAGTCTATACATACAGGTGGCTTCAGATCACAGAAACTAAATGGTGAATGAACTGAAATCAGTGGAAGGAATCTGAATTTCATTTGTATTCATCTGATTGAGGACAAGGTCCTAAACAAATAACGAAATTTCTTTAGTAGTGATCCAGAAGACTGGGCTAGCAGTATGGCTGGAGATGGTGGATGACTCACTAAAATTAGGATAGTAGTGCTTACCGCTGCTTTTGAGCAGGAAAAAGACACAAGGGACATCTGCTTTCTCAGATAACTCCTATCGTCCTTTCTCTGTAAGAATAAAGTTTATTGAAGATCTAAAAGCTGTGGAAAACCCAAAAAGCTATTAGGTCACTTGGCCCAAATCCCAGATTAAGTCAACTACTGCCCCTAGAAAAGAACCCTGAATTCCTAGCTCTCAAAGCTCCATGTCAGCCCTTCAGAAGCATCGTTTCTTCACACAAAGTTTATTTAAAGGAAAGTAAGCAAGAAAAAGAACCCAAGATTCCAAATTCCAGATAGAAAATCTTTGCTTTATCTTGTTAACCTGAGGAAGTGTGTGCTGCATTTTTTGTGTATTACAGGTCTAATTCTAGTTCTTATGCACTGAATGTTATAATATTTTATTGATGTTTGATTTTTAACCAAGCAAAAAGTGCCCACTGTTGGAAACGGATGAGTACTTTTTTCATTACAGGATACCAGTTTACTTTTTCCCCGTGTGCAGAAGTGTATGTAAAATCTGCAAGCAATCATTAACAGTGTATACAGATGTGCACTACTCAAACAGGTATGCCCATAAATAAGATTGCCATATACTAGCCCACATCCAGCTGGTCATTACTGCCTCTTTTGCAGAAGTTATTATCCCCACCTTAGTTTACTTGCAGAGATGCTCACATGAGCACTTTGTATCTTCTAAAGGGGTTGTGAGCTGAAATATTTTGGATAATGGATCTTGGCAAATCCAGTTCATTAGGACTTAAGCAGAACAGGCACAATCCACATACGAGCAGCAACTGCATCCAGATCAGAAAGAAATAACTTTGTAGTTGTCTCCAGGGACACATCTAAACGACTTAGTGTCACTGAGTCTAATTCTTCACTAAATCTTAATGACAAATTTAGAAATCACGTACAGGAGAGGGCCTGGAGGAGACCTTCACCGGCCATCTCAAAGAGAAGATCAGAAATTTCTATGTCATTCCTGACCAGTTCTTGTCCAACTTGTTTTTCAGTAACCTCCAGTGATGGAAACTTCACAACCTGCTCAGGCAATGCATTCCAGTGCTGCAACAAACCTTTCTGTTAGGAGGTTATTTCTGTCATCAGATCTAATCTCCCTTGTGCGCTAATTAGAAACCGTTGTTGTAATCACAATGCATTATTCAGTTGGTCCACATCCCTCTTGAACAGTACACAAAATCAGACATTAGTACTCCAGCTGACACCTTACTAGTGCCAAATACAGCAAATATTTCAGCTGAATTAGAGATAACACTCCTATTTACTTTTTTCAGAAAAGCATAACATTCTTGACTCATGTCCAGCTTATGAGCCACAGTAACTCTCAGATTCTTTTGTTTAACCAGTCACTTTTCAGTTTGCACTTGCAGAGAGGAATTTGGTGTCCATCCTTGTAAAACTGCATCTTTTCTTCCTGTCCTGGGTTTGGCCAGAACAGGGTTAATTTTCACCGGAGTCCAGGAAGGGGCACAGCCGGGGGGGGGTGGGGGCTGACCCCACCTGGCCAAACAGAGCCCGGTATTCCATACCATGTGACGTCACGCTGGGTTCCGGTGGGG
>Ga0065711_1004062_pt1 | contig 28994 bp, 17 predicted proteins | sample Hoacrofraction12_FD_59098 | JGI IMG/M metagenome (GOLD analysis project Ga0065711, IMG submission 59098) | Hoatzin crop microbial communities from Cojedes, Venezuela - Epithelial fraction 12 v2 (version 2) | ecosystem: Host-associated > Birds > Digestive system > Esophagus > Crop | place... | reverse complement strand
AGCCCCTTCCAAGACTCAATCCGAAGAACTGGCTATACCAAAGCACGCCGGCAAGGCAGCAGAACAGCAGGTTTCTTCCCCAGACGCTGCCATTCCGATAATCAGCCCAAGTTTTATTCTTGGCATTCTGGATAAAGCAATAGACGGCATTGGTAAGAAAGCCGCCAAAAGTCACCAGCAAGGTGGCAGGAAGGGTTTTAAAGACATCGGGAGTCTGCGACCATGTTAGGTTTTCACCAAAGCCAAGTCCAATGCTAAAGCACGCGCTCATAAAGCCGGACAGCAATGCTACCAGAATGCCCTTGCCAAAATTAAAGTCCTTGACAGAGGCCTTAGCCTCATCTCCAACATCCTTGGATTTCAAAGCACCAGCATAGCCGATAATTGCAATACCAACCAAGGTAACGGCCACACCCACAAGCACTGGAGCGGTCAAATCCCCCACCTTCCCGGTAAAAAGCGGGGTGAGGATAGTACCCAGACCTGCGCAGGTTCCGAGAGCAATGCTCTGCCCTAGAGCCACGCCTAAGTATCTCATACTCAGGCCAAAAGTCAGTCCGCCAACGCCCCAAAGAATACCGAAGAAGATTGTCAGAAGCGATTCCCTGGGGTTGGCAGTATAGATTCCAAGCAGACTCTCGCCAGATGGGACTGCCAGCAATGCACCAAGAAGTGGAAATAGCAACCAGGCGAATACTCCCTGAACCATCCAGTAGCTTTCCCAACTCCAGTCCCTTACCTTGTTGATTGGGACATAGCTGCTGCTCTGGCAGAATGCACCTATGGCAATTATCAGTAATCCTAAAAGTATCATTTCGGAAGATTAAAGGTTTTGGTCATTTCGGCCATTTGAGTATCCGACATTCCATCCGGCTCAAATCCCATATTGCGTGCAGCGATATAGATTTGGGCTGATTTGTTTAGTACATCCACCTGGTCAAAGGCGTCCATTACGGTGGTATCCACGGCAAATACTCCGTGCTTTTCCCACATCACCACATCGTAGCCATCGTCTATGGTTCGGATTGTAGCATCAGCCAGTTCCACGCTGCCGGGGAGCATATATGGAACCATACCCAATCCCCTTGGGCAGAAGGCCTTGGTCTCGGGAATCATGCTCCAAAGCATGCGCGTTGCGGCATCCTTTTCCAGCCATTTTGCGCTATGCGTAAGTGCCACTAATTCAATGGGATGTGTATGCAGCGAAGCCTTATACGGCGATCCTTTTTCCAGCAGATAATTATGTACAGCAAGATGCGAAGGCAACTCTGAAGTTGGTAGCACAGGCTTGTCTGCGACTATCTCATAATGGGCGCAATCGTCCAGAATCCTGATTATGGACCCGTTGCCCATAGGGTCGCGAGCCAAGTCCCTCATCCTCTTGCCAGTGCCCTTGCAGTAGAACCAACATCCCTTCAGATGAGGCAGGGTCTTCCCTATCTCCAACGGGGATGAAATTGCATTTAGAGCCTTCATTTCGGAGTCAACAAATTCCGTAATATTCACGGTAATATTGCCACCGTTGCGCTCTGCCCAGCCTTTCTGCCAGAGACAGTCGGCAACCTTGGCGACTTCCTGCACCTTGCAGGCCAGTTCAGGACGGTTTTCCAAGATTCCCATAGCCTAGCGTTTTGATGTTACCTCTTTTTCGTAGCGCTGCACTTCGGCGAGATAGGTCTCCCCTACAGGCACGCCCCAACGCAGGCAGAACTCATCGTAGACTGCGCCCCAAGGCAGGCTCTTGCCTTCTTCCAGCATAGCCAGACGCTCGAATCCATGACCTTCATCTTCGTATTCACGAAGCGCGTCAAGAGGCTCCAGAAGGCCCTGTAGCAGGCATTTCTGGGTAGCGCGGCTGCCAATTACATAGGCGCCAATGCGGTTAATGCTGGCATCAAAGTAATCAAGGCCAATATGCACTCTATTCAACGCATCCGACCGTACAAGTTCCTTGCAAAGTTCAAGAGTCTCATCATTGATGATGGTGACATGGTCGGAGTCCCAGCGGACGGGGCGGCTGACATGCAGCATCAGTTCAGGAAGGAAAGGCAGCAGGGCAGAAATCTTGTCGTAGCAGTTCTCTGTCGGATGATAATGTCCAGTGTCAATAGTGAAGATTTTATGATTCTGCGCGGCGTATGCGATATAAAAGTCGGCCGAACCAACGGTGTAACTTTCCAGGCCGATTCCAAAGAGTTTTGCCTCGATGCAATCTTTCATGTTCTCGTACTTGGTTGCAAAGATTTCATCAAGCGAGTCCTTTAGTATCTCCCTGTATTTCAAGCGGTTAACGGTCAAGTCCTTGCTACCGTCGTGAATCCAGAGGTTCATGATGCAGGGGTCTCCCTGGCGGCGTCCCATCTCCTCGGCAACGGCACGGCAGCGCTTGGTGTGCTCTATCCAGAACTCCCTAATACTCTTGTCGGGATTGGACAGGGTCAGGTTACCGCTCTTTGGGTGCGAGAAAGAAGTTGAGTTGAAGTCCAGTTTCATCCCATTCTCTGCAGCCCACTGCATCCAGCTTTCAAAATGCTTGGGCTCAACCTGGTCTCTATCAACGAAATGCCCGCCGAAGTCTCCATAAATCTCGTGCAGATTCAGGCGATGAGTTCCTGGAATAAGGGATTTTGCCTCAACGATATCAGCCCTTACCTCTTCAAGGGTGCGGGCCCTGCCAGGATAGTTTCCGGTAGTCTGGATGCCACCGGATGCTGCAAGTCCGCTTTCAAAGCCGACCACATCGTCTGTCTGCCAGCAATGCAGCGAAATATGAATGTTTCCAAGAGCCTCAATGGCCTTTTCGGTATCAACACCTATGGCTGCGTAGCGTTCCTGCGCCACTTCATAAGCCTTGTGTACAAGTTCTTCTTTCATCTTATTTTTGTGGATAAAAAGTTTCTAGTTCAAAGGATTCCGTAATAATACGCCTCATTTCCCAGCGGTCGGCTACCAGCCCTGCGGCCTTGGCCTGCATTAAAAGGTTCCCTATGGCGGTGGCTTCAAGGGGTCCGGCAACGACGATTCGCATCGTCGCATCGGCGGTTAATTGGTTGAGATAGTTGTTGGCTGAGCCACCGCCAATAATGTAAAGTTTTTCAATAGGGAACGGTGAAAAGTCCTGCAAGGTAGTCATTACCTGGCCATACCTATTTGCAAGGCTATGGTATATGCAGCGCAGATAGTCCGAATTGTCTATAGGGAGAATCTGCCCTGTCTTAAAGAGATATTCATCAATTGCGTCCAACATTGACTGGGGATTCGTGAAAGCAGGGTCGTCGGGATTTATAAGGCCTGCGTACTTAGAACGCTGCGCCATTGCGACCATTTCGTCGTAGGTGTAGTTCCGCCCGTCGTCAATCCATTCCTGCCGGCAACGCTCCAGAATCCACATTCCTGTGATATTCTTCAGGAATCTTGTGGTACCTTCAATTCCGCCTTCATTGGTGAAATTGGCGAGGCATGAATCCTCGTTTATTATAGGTTTTGGAGATTCGATGCCCATCAGGCTCCATGTACCGCTACTTAGATACGCGAAATTCTCATCCCTCCCGGGAACTGCTATAATGGCAGATGCGGTATCGTGTCCTGCCACGGTGACAACCGGGATTCTTTCCACCCCACATTCCTTGGCGATTTCTTCGCTCAAAAGACCAAGCTGTGTTCCTGGCTGGCATATAGCAGGGAACAAATCCCCGGAGATATCAATCTTTGACAGTATTTCCGAATCAATCTCGCGTGTCCTCTGGTTTACAAAGCCAGAGGTAGAGGCATCCGTGTATTCGCAAACTGCCTGTCCTGTAAGGAGATAGCCAAGCAAATCAGGCATAAACAGAATCTTGGATACTCCATCAAAGACCTGAGGATTTTCCTGCTTTTGGGCATAGAGTTGGAACACAGTATTAAAGTCCATAATCTGTATGCCCGTAATGTCATAAAGGTCCTTGCGGGAAATCTTTTCAAAGACTTTGTCGGGCACGCCTCGGGTATAGTTGTCCCTGTATGACCTAGGCTGTGACACAAGCCGACCGTCATTTCCAATGCAACCAAAGTCCACGCCCCAGGTATCAATTCCAATCGAGTCTATCTTGATTCCACGGGTCTTGCCGATAGCGGTCTTGAAACCGGCAAGAATTTCATTGACATTCCAATATAGCTTTCCTCCATCCCGCAGCAGAGGCGTGCGGAAACGATGGATTTCCTGCAATGCCAGTTTTCCATCTTCCAAACTGCCAATTACGGCCCTGCAGGAAGATGCACCACAGTCAAAAGCGAGAAAATTATTTTTCATAAACTCCTATCATAGTGCCGATGTAGCCACCTGCCTTATGCGTACTAAGCAGCGAAGCGTCCACATTTTCGGCCATTGTTTTCCATTTATTCGTCTTGTATCGGAAGCTGTAATATCTTCCCCTGCCGACAACCTCAATCTGCAATTTTTCGGAAGACACGGGGCAAGATTCCACTTTGGAGACCCCGTTCTCAGTGCATCTAAGCACCAATTCATCACCCTCTCTTGCAAAATCAATCCTGTAATTCTCATTCTGGAAGAAGACCACTCCCGCAGTGTCGGCGGCGGCGGAGAGCACAGTCCTAATCCTAAAATTCTTGTGTTGCTGCCTATAGTAGACAGTGTTGTCATAACCGGGATATCGCAGATACTCCCACTCCGATCCAAAAGTCTTCAAATCGCTGCGACACCTGAATTTGGGATGCTTCGAAGACTTCTCTGCAACAACTACAGGCCAACCATCCACCCATTCAACGGGCAGCATGAAGGTCTCTCGGCCTGTGTTATAGTAATCGTCCTCGTACGGCCTGCACCCCAGAAAGACCATCTTCCACTCCCCTTTTCTGTCCTGAATCAAATCGGCGTGTCCCACGCTGGTAAGCCCCGTTATCCCTAGTTTAGCCTCGCTTAAGATGGGATTGGAAGGGTTTTTCTCCCACGGGCCATCAATGGATGAACTGCGGTAGATTGTCTCGCTATGGTTTGCATCCGTCCCTCCTTCAGCACACATCAGAAAGTATTGATTATCAATCTTATAGACATGCGGCCCTTCTATCCATTTGCCTCGAAGCAATTCCCTCGGCTCTCCACTCACCTGTCCTGATAAAATGTCAAAATCAACCACTCCAATGGCCATCTCCTCGGGATAGGTCTGATTCCTTGGACGGGTCGTAAACAGCAGATAAGCCTTGTCACCATCAAAAAAGAAAGATGGGTCCATGCCGCCTCTCTTTAGGTAAACAGGTTCACTCCATCCCTTGGCCGGGTCATCCGTGGTAACATAGAATACGGTAAAATTACTCATGTTCATTGTCACCATGTAGAACAGCCCGTTGTGATAGCGAATGCTCGGAGCAAAAATCCCATCAGAGACCCCTCCAGCGCGTAAATCCACCTGCGATTCCCTATCCAGAACATGCCCTAAAGACTCCCATTTTGAAAGGTCGGAGCTCTTAAAGATGGGCACGGCAGGAAAGAAGGAAAACGAGGAATTCACCAGATAATAGTCCTTGCCATCCGTACAGATGGAAGGGTCAGGGTAAAAGCCCCGAAGAATAGGATTTAATTCGTTCTTATCTCTCCCCTCATACAAAAAGGCCGTCTGCGCCGATGCAACAGCACAGGCGGCCACAAAGCAAACCAAAATATTAATTAACCTATTCACTAATAGACAATGTCGGAGGGTTTGTCCATCTGCCCGCTCTTGAATTCAGCCTCCATTTCCTCGGAGTATTTGCCAAAGCCAAGAATGTACAGAGGCACATACTTGAGCATGCTGTCAACCCCTGCCATGTTAGCAGGAATCTTATCCCGGCGCTCGGTAACGAGAACCCTGTTGGACTTCTTGTTCACGAATTCCTCAATGAACTTATCGGTCTCGTCCAGATAATCGGTCAGGGTAATCATCGCCATTACATGGTCTGCACCCTTGTTTACATAGTACCAATGGGGCACACCCATTTCGGTAAACTGCTTGTGCAGGGTTGCGGAAGCAACGCAGGTGAACCAGCTTGCCTCCTGGCTCTGATTCACATCAGCAACAGCTAAGTCCTGGTCGCCATGGAGCAGGAATACAGGGCAAGGCTTGTTGTCCCAATGAATATCCTGTTTGTCAGAGACAACCCCACCTGCCTGCGATACGATGCCTGCATAATTAAAGCCTTCGGGGAGTTTCTTGGTGTATTCTACTCCATTGCAGATATCGTTTTCAATGGTAAGGCAGGTGCAAGCGCCGGCACTACCGCCGCCGATAATCACCTTTTCTGGGTCTGGATTAAGTTCACTCAAACCAAGAATAAAATTGGTAGCGTCTATCAAATCCTCGTTAGAGATTTTCGCAACATGATAGACACTGGTAATCCCATACTTAACGGGGTCAGCCATTCCAAGACGATAGTCGATTGAAGCTGAGATATAGCCCTTTGAGGCATAATGCCTGTTGTAGATTTCCTGGGCTACATTCTTGCGGCTACCGGCGGAATAGCCACCACCATGAACATAAATCATCACGGGGCGCTTGCCTTCGGCCTTGATGCCTTTATCGATATAGATATCCAGTTTAAGAGTATCTACACCCTTAATCGCATAAATGTATGTTGTGCGCTCAACTCCCTGATTTACAGGGGATTCATTTGCCTGCTTGTCAGCAGCATTCTTAGCAGTGCCGCAGCCAAGTACTGCGGCAGCCGCCAAAATTACAAAAAGTGTTTTCTTCATTACCAACCGGGGTTTTGAGTAAGATTCGAGTTGCTGTTCACATCACTGCTAGGGATAGGGAAAAGCTCATTCTTTCCTGCTACGAAGCCAGGACCACCGGTCTCTGAAGTTGTGGTTGACCAGGAACCAGGGAAGTACATGTCGAGGTTCATGGTCTCGGTCAGAGGATACTGGTAGGAAGGAGTACCTTCAAGAGTGTAGCGGAGCTTACCGCAGTCCTTAAGCTCAGTAGCAGCATCGCCCCAACGGACAAGGTCGATGAAACGGCAGCCTTCGAAGGCAAGCTCTGCCCTACGCTCCTGCTTTACACCGTAGGTCTCGTTATCCATAACAAGTTCGGGAGCCTCGCCCAAACCAGCGCGGGTGCGCACAAGGTTCAGGGCCTGAAGGCCGGAAAGTGAGCCAGCGCTACCGCCCTGTGCCACAGCCTCTGCATAGTTAAGCAGAACCTCGGCATAGCGCATGTAAACGGCATTCTTCACTGTATAATAGAAGGGGAAATCGCCTGTAAGGTCTTCGGCAAGAGTTAGGTTCTTAATCTTGAAATAGCCCTCGCACTCGCTGATAGGCAGAGTTACCATTCCCATGTAGGTGCAGGATACCTTGTAGAGGTCGGCCAGAGTCTGGTCATACCTTGAGGTCATTATCATGCTGTAGGTGGTCATGTCAAAGTCCTTGTACTCGTGAGTGCTCATGAATGCAGCAAAGCCAGATGAAGGATTTGCGCCCATACCAAAGGCCATCATAGGACTTGCGAAAGTAGTCAGCCACATGCTGATGTTAGGAGCGAAGCAGGCAATGTCGAAGCAGCCTTCCTGAGAGGTTGAAACCGATCCATCGCTTGAGAAGTCGAACTCCCAGATATTCTCGTCGCAGAAGTCGCTGGATGAGCTGTTGAGGCTGGCCCAATCGTCCTGAAGGGCATAATAACCTGTAGCAATTACCTTGTTGTAAAGGGTCTTGGCGGCATTGTCATAGTCCTTCTGCCATAGGTAGGCCTTGCCAAGATAAGCGTAAGCGGCTTCCTTGGTGAGACGGCCACCGATGCTGGCCTGTGCGCCCTTAGCGCCCTTTGAAGGCAGGGCTTCGGCAGCCTCTGCAAGTTCACTGTTGATGAACTCCCAAGACTCTGAAGCGGGGGTATTGCCCTCGGTTCCGTCAAGGATATGGTCAGCCAGAGGCGGGTTGCCAAAGAGCTGAACAAGGTGCATCATTGAGATTGCGCGGATGGCGCGGGCCTCTGCAACAACCTGATTAACAACATCTGCATCAGCGACATCGTTGTCGGGGAGATTTTCAATAATCATGTTGCACCAGTAAATGGTACGGTAGAAGTAGCTCCAGATATTTGAGTAGGTCTTTGCATCTGCACTCTCGTTGTATGCATAGTAGTCAGAAGATTCTCCACCCATGCGGGTAAGTTCGTACAGATAGGAACGGTAGCAGGCAGGGCCGGCACCAAGCACGGCCTGGTAGCCATCGCCCAAAACCTCGGCGTAAACGGCAGCGATGAAGGAGAGGACTCCGTCGTTATCGGCTGTCTTATAGGTATTTACGCCCATTACACCCTGCTGCTCAATGTCAAGCTTGTCCTTGGAGCAGGAGCAAAGCAGTGCAGTTGCAGCTGCTATTGCAATTATGGTTTTGAATATAGTTTTCATCATTGTCTGCATTTAGAAAGAAAGGTTAACACCGAATGAAATGCTCTTTGCCATAGGGTATGCACCATAGTCGACTGCCATAGCGCTGCCGGAAGCATTGAGTTCAGGGTCACTTCCAGGATATTTGGTGAAAGTGAAGTAGTTATCGATTGATACATAAGCCCTTACGGACTCAAGATACATCTTCTCGACAAGATTCTTGGGAAGGGTGTAACCCAACTGAATCTGCTTAATCTTGAAGAAGGAAGCATCGAATACATACGCGCTGGAGTTGTAGATGCGCTGGTCGTTCACTTGATAAAGTGCCGAAGGCATTGAAGCAGATGTGTTGGAAGAAGTCCAGCGGTCGTCGTAGCAGAACAGAGGTCTGTTGGCGCGGGAACTAGGGTCTGTGGTCATCATACCATAGACGAGCTTGTTACCTGCTGCACCTGTTGTGTAGACCATAAGGTCGAAGTTCTTCCAGCCGGCGGTAAGAGTCAAACCATAGGTGAACTTAGGGATACCGCTACCAAGGTTGGTACGGTCGGCATCGGTAATGGTACCGTCGCCATCTACATCCTCGAATACAGGTGCACCGGTTTCAGGGTCAGATCCATTGAGTTTGTAGCCACGGATGTACCAAAGAGGATAGCCTTCCTCAAAATAGGTAAGGGCTGCGCTGGAGCCAAGAAGGGTTGCACCCTCAATCCTGACACCCTCGCCAGCATATTCCTTAACAAGGTTCTTGACGGTGGAGAAGTTAGCCTTTACGCCATAGTTGAAGTCGCCTATCTTGTCCTTCCAGTCGACTTCGAGCTCAACACCCTTGTTTGTAACCTGTCCCAGGTTGCGGTATACGGTGGATGCGCCTGTGGAAAGAGGAGCAACACTCTGCACCAGAAGGCCATCGGTAAGCTTGCTATAGTAATCGATGGTGGTGCTCAGGCGACCGTCGAACCAGCGGAGGTCAAGACCAAGGTCAAACTGCTTGGAGCGCTCCCAGCGAAGCTTGGGATTAGCCAAGGTAGAAGAAGGATAAACACCTGTATAGAGTTGGCCATTCATCCAGTAGGACATGTTGGCGGTCATGGTGGCAAGGTCATACTGGCCTGCGTTAAGAGTAGCGGCATACATGTAGCCACCGAGGTTGCTGATGGAGCCATTTACACCCCAGCTTGCACGGAGTTTACCGTAGGAGAACACATCGCCAACTACGGGCTGCATGAAGTCCTCGCTACTGAATACCCAACCTGCTGAAACAGAGGGGAAGAAGCCCCAGTTGTGGTCTAGGTCAAGATAAGCGGAGTCGTAAGAGTCTGCGCGGAAGTTTGCCTGGAAGTTGTAGCGTCCAAGGTAGTCCCAGCTGAGTCGGCCGAAGTAAGCAATCTGGCGTGCATACGACAGATTACCATATACATAGTCGTCTGCAGAATTTGTAGAGTAGTTCAGATACCTGAAGTTTGAAGCCTCGCTGGAGAGGTCGTTTGTCTTACCACTTACAGTGCTGATCTCCCTATTGGAATAGCTCATACCGAGCATTGCGCTGAAGTTACCTGCGTTATTGGTCTCGTAGGTATAGTTGGCAAAATTCTCCCACTGATAATATCTTACAGTAGTTCCGCCAGCCTTGAGGTCAAGCTGGGAATCGGTATCTGCAAAATACTTGGTCAATCTGGTAGGCACATACGAATCAGTATAGACATTGTAAAGGGAATAGCCAAGCCTTGAGGTAAGTACAAGGTTCTTGATGGGGCTGAGGTTAAGGGCCGTACTGCCATTTACATAGAAGGTACGGCTCTGACCATGAGATGCATACACGCTAGCGTATGGGTTGGATGCATCTCTTGCCCAGCTATAGCCAAAGTACTGGCCATCCTCGCCCTGAAGGGGATGAAGCCCGGTTGCAATCCAGTTCTGCATCCTTGCAGGAAGGTTTTCGCTGGTGTAGTAAACAGGAGTAAGAGGGTCTGCAAGAAGCACATCCTTCATTATACCTGTCCTAATATTGTTCTCGGAAATGGCGTTGTTGTCAACTGCTGAGATGGTGTTGTTTGTGGTAATCTGGAGCCAAGGCTTTATGTTGTAGCTAGCATTAATCTGGCCGGAAATACGCTTGTAGAAGTCCCTGTCCAGAACTACCATACCCTGATTGTTGATGTAGCTGATTGTGGCAAAGAAGTTACCCTTGTCGTTGGATCCCTGAAGGCCAACGCTGTACTTCTGCATCTTGCCAGTCTCATACATCTCATTCTGCCAATCGGTATCGGTGCCTGCAATGTTATAGGTATTGTAGAGGCTTGTGAAAGTATCACCACCCGATTCGGTGTAGAATTCAGTGTACTGGGCGGCATCCATCAATTCTACCTTGTGAGCAAGATTCGAGAATGTCCACTGGGCGTCGAAAGTCACCTTTGAATTGCCCTTGTTACCTGATTTAGTGGTGATGAGAATAACGCCATTACCAGCCTCAGCGCCATAGATTGCTGCAGAAGCAGCATCCTTAAGCACCTCCATCCGCTCAATGCTGGAAGGGTCCAAGTAGCTGATATTGCTTACCTTAAGACCATCTACAACATAAAGAGGGTCACTGCTGCCATTTGAAGAATAACCACGCACGCGAAGCACAGGAGTAGAACCAGGAGCACCTGAATTGTTTACAACCTGCACACCTGATACCTTACCCTGAAGGGCAGAGGCGGCATTTGTAATGCTACCGCTCTTAAGGTCATCGGACTTGATGCTGGAGATGGCACCGGTAACATTGCTCTTTTTCTGAACACCATAACCGATAACCACGGATTCCTCAATCTGGAGATTGTCGACGTCAAGCTTTACATTAAGGGTACCGCTTTCGTTTACAACCACCTCTTTGGGAACGTAACCAATGCAGGAAAATTCTATTGTACTTCCTGCGGGAAGTGTAAGGGAGTAATTACCATCAAGGTCGGTGATGACACCATTGACGGTTCCCTTTTCAAGAACACCGGCACCAATCATCGGGAGTCCCTGCTCGTCGACAACAGTACCGGAAACAGAGACCTTGCTCTGGGCAAAAGCCGGGCAGAGGCCTACAAAAAGCGACAATAGCATTATTGTCAAAACTTTTAGTGTTGAATGTTTCATTGACATAGATATTGGTTAAAAAGTACTAATTACGCTTTTTTACGCTACAAAGTTGCGAGGAAAATTTCGCAGCATTGTGCCGATTTGGTAACCCTTTCTGCACTTTTGGTACACTAGGAAAATTTTCTTAACTTTGTGCCTACCACACTGCCAACCAACATGGATAACAATCGCTTTGAGGAATTGACGGACTTCAATCTTGAGGACATTTCAGTCTTCAATACCTATCTTATCCTCAACGGCAACCTCTTCAGCGAGATTGACTGGAACGGTGTCAAGAGGCCCGACATGCGCAATACACCACTATTGGTTAGTTCCCACGAATTCTTTTTCTTTTGTGCAGAAGGCGAGGCGGTGGTCTCCGAGAGCGGAAAGACCCATGTACTGCACAAGGGAGATGCCCTGATGTCCCCCAGCGGCTATATCAGCGAACTGGTCAGCATGAGCGATGACATCAAGTACTTTTACATCGCCATCAGCACGGAGTTCCTCAGGGCCTCAAAGAGCGTATTCAACGAGCCTGACCTAATGAAGAAGTTGTCGTCCGACCCTGTCAGCCACATTGGCGAAAGCGAATTCCAGGAGTGCATAGACATTTACAAGAGGCTGCTGGACAGGGCGAACAGAGGTCGTGAAGGAATGCTCTACTCCGAGATTATCAAAGGTTACCTGCAGGCTTTGGTCACGATTTACTTTGCCGCCAAAATGGAGGACAATACCACACTTCTGGGTCAGAAATTCTCGCGCCAGCAGGAACTTTACGACAGGTTCATGACCGAGCTCAAGGCTACCCGAGGTCTGGAACGCAACATTTCCTACTACGCAGACAAGCTCTGCGTCACCCCACGCTATCTGTCCAGAATAATAAAAGAGGTCAGTGGCCAGTTTGCTTCCGACCACATTGACCTCTATGTAATATCAATTGCCAAGCAGCTTCTGGCAAGCAAGAAATACACCGTGCTTCAGGTCAGCGAGATGCTCAATTTCTCAAGCCAGAGCCTTTTCGGCCGCTTCTTCAAGAACTTTACCGGCCACACACCGAAAGAGTACCAGAGCATGGTTTAAGCCCATCGGCACTTACACTCACCTTGATTTTACCCTTGTCAGATGTAGGACGGACTATAATCTGGCCCTGTCCCTGATAGAGTTTGATGTCCGTTTTGTTAACACTATCAATGCCATATTCACCAGCATTTCCAGATGCCACCATAACGCCATTACCAGACACATCTATCGCAACGGAAATATCATCCTTAGGCACTACAACGCCCTGATTATCAAGCACAGAAACTTTTATGTAAGCAAGGTCATCCTTTCCTTCCAATTTAGTTTTATCAATGTCCAGACTAAGCTCTACGGGTTCTGAAGCAGTACGAAGCACCTTGCTGCAATCCTGCCCGACAGCCTTCAATTCTCCAGGCTGATATGGTACTTCGAACACTGCGGTAAAGTCTTCGGAAGTGGACTTTTCGCCTATCTTCTGCCCATTAAGTTCAAGGGTAACAACGGGAGATTTGCAGAATACGCGAACCTGAAGGGTATCGCCTTCACTCCAGTTCCACTTGGCAAATTCGCGAGGCCAGCCCCAAGGTGAAAGCTGCTCCTTCTTGCCTTCGAGAATGGGTTCATGAACGCAGATCTCAATAGAACTTCTATCCCAAAGCACATCCCGGTACAGGCCCTGAGGCTTCTTCTCCCCAATGATGTCAATATCTCCGCACCACGACAGATATTTCGGATAGGTTGGAGTGGAGTACATCTCCATCATTGTGTAGATTCGGCGAGGGTCAGTGCCTTCGGGAATGCCGTCACGGTCCTGCATGCTGCGGACATTGATTTCATCCACGTATTCCGACCTTGCGACCTCAACCTCACCGATGTAGTCCAGGGCAGACCATACGAAATCTCCCACCACATATGGCAGGGTCTCTGCTGCCTTCCAGTTGGCATATGCCTGGATAGGATAGGTCTCAGACCCATAGATTACCCTGTCGGGGTAGAGTTCATGGTCGGATTCATAATGCTGGAGAGTGTAGTTGTAACCGCATACGTCCAACTGGGCAAAATAGTCCTTTGTATTGGCCCAGCCACCGTGAATCAGGAATGAAGGTACGCCCTCGGTAACTGGACGGGTGGTATCAATTGACTTCACCTTGGCGCCCAGCATCTTTTCTAGACGCGCACCATCCTCAATATTCTCCTTGGGGATTTCATTACCGATGCTCCACATTATTATGCATGGATGATTGCGGTCACGAAGCAGCATCGCCTCCAGGTCAGACTCCCAACATTCATCAAAATAGTTGGAGTAATCGTTGGGGTTTTTCGCAATAGTCCACATATCAGAGAACTCGTCTATTACCAGCATTCCGTACTCGTCGCAGGCATCGAGAAAGTGCTGCGAAGGTGGATTGTGAGAGCAGCGGATAGCGTTATAGCCATTGTCTTTTAACAACTTAACCCTATGATATTCAGCGGCTTTGATTGCCTTTGCGCCCAAGAACCCATTATCGTGATGCACGCATCCACCACGCAGATTTACAGGCTCTCCATTAAGCAGAAAACCATTCGTTGCATCAAAGAAAATTGTCCTAAGTCCAAAGCGCTGCGATGCAGAATCGATAGCCTTCCCAGACTTCTTTAGGCTAACTTCGGCCGTATAAAGATAGGGGTCATTAAGGGTCCAGAGATGTCCTTCCGCAAGGCTATATTCACCCGGTGTGCCACTTGCAACCACCTGTCCCTTGGCATCCTTGATGTCAACCTGGATTTCATCATAATCGCTACCCTCAACATCCACATCCACCTTGATGCAATCCTTGTCCAAAACACTCACTGCAATGCCCCAGGGCTTGATATGGGTGGGATTGGTAACAATAATCTTCACATCCCGGTAAAGGCCAGAACCAGAATACCAGCGGGAATTTCGGCCAGGATTCTCAACCTTAACCTCAATTGTATTGTCCCCGGGAATATTCAGGGCAGAGGTTATGTCAAAGTAGAACGGGGTGTAGCCGTATTTATGCCCGCCTATCTTTTTACCGTTCACACTTACCTCTGTAAGCATATAGGCACCATCGAAATAGAGAGTATAGACCTTGTCCTTATCCTTAGCGGTAAAATTACGGATGTAGATGCCTGTACCACCCTTTACATGGCCCACATGATTGCCACCGGGAACGCCATCAGAGAAGGCATCAGGGCGGTCAATGCTAAAGTCGTGGGGCAGGGTGACTCTCTGCGCCTCTCCCCCATCCAGGGAGAAGGTCCAGCCATCATTCAGGGAGACTTCCCTTTGGGCCTTGCTGCAACCAAAGGCCAGCAGCAGGGCTATTGCGTAATAAAACTTTCTCATTGGTCAATGTGCCAGCGGTCACTTGTTACCCTTTCGGGCCAGAAATGTACCGCATATTTATATCCGTAAATATCGTATAATTTTGCGAGTTCTGTAAGTCTATCCCTGAAAGAATCCGCATCCCGGCTGGCGGTCCACTGCACTTCGCACAGGGCAGCCATGCGTGGAAGTACCATATACTCAGCCACTTCCTCACTTGCAATATGCTCCGTCCAGAGATTGGCCTGTACGCCCATGATTTTTAGCGAGGGGTCGAATTGCAGGCTGTAGACTTTGTCGACGCTGATTGGCCACATGCCCGTAATCGAAGGTTCATAGTTGGTATTTTCGCACTGGTAATAGTCAAAGTAGCAATGGGTTAGCGGGGTCATAATCACATCGTGACCCATCTGTGCGGCCTTTTCGCCGGGAGTCGTACCTCTCCACGACATAATCACCGCCGACTTGTCAATACCGCTTCCCAGCATCTCGTCCCAGCCTATAATGCGCTTGCCCTTTGACTCAACAAAGGCCGCAATTTCGCGGGTAAAATGCCCCTGAAGGGACTCTCCTTCGCCTAGAGAGACAGCCTCGCACTTAGAGCAGGCTTCCCAGCGGACTGTAGGAGTCTCGTCTCCGCCAATGTGGATATATTGCGAAAGGAAAATATCCATCACTTCGGAAAGAATCTTTTTTACCACCTCGGTGGTCTTGGGGTTGCCAATGCAAAGCACATCGTTGTATACTCCCCATTTATGCCCAACCTTGTAAGGGCCACCTGTGCAGCCCAATTCAGGATAGCACGCCAGAATGGCGCTAGCATGTCCAGGCACATCTATTTCGGGAATAACCTCAATGTGCCTCTCGGCCGCATACTTGATGATTTCCTTGATTTGGGCGCGGGTATAATAGCCACCGTAGGGCGTCTCATCGTCAACATCGGAGTTGTTACCAACCACGGTTCCGCTGCGCTGAGATCCCTTTTTTACCAGTTCGGGCAAGCCCTTGATGGGGATTCTCCAGCCCTGGTCATCGGTCAGATGCCAGTGGAAGCGGTTCATGTTGTGAAGGGCCATCAAATCGATGTATTCCTTTACGAAATCCACCGTGAAGAAGTGCCTTGCGCAGTCCAGCATCAGGCCTCGCCACTCATACAGAGGGCTGTCCTCTATCTTCACAGCGGGGAGTTCAACCTCAGAGAACTTACCCTTTGGAAGACTTTTGCGAAGGGTCTGCACTCCATAAAACACCCCGGCAGCGCTGCCACCGCTGATTTTTACTCCATTCTCCGTCACTTCCAGGCAGTAGCCTTCTGTAGGGAGATTCGAGTCAATTTCCAAAGAGATTCCACTCCCCTTTTTTGAGCATTGGAGACCCGAAGATTCAAGGATATATTCCTGCAGAAAAGAAGTTTCGCGGGCAAGGCTCTTGTCTGCCTTAATCCCTGTGACGGAAGAAATTACATAGCCCTTTCCCTGCCCTTCATCAATGCTCTGGGGTAGAGGAACAACATTGTAGGATGCTACAGCGATTGAAAGAATCAGGGATAGTATCATTTTACTTCAAGTTTGATTTTCTCGTTGTTGTCGGAGCTGGGACCAACAGCTATTGTGAAGGTCCCTGGCTCCAACTGCCATTTATGGTTGATATCGTAATATGAGAGTTTTTCCTTGTCAATCCGGAATGTAACTGTCTGGCTTTCACCTGCTTTCAGATTAATTCGGGCAAAGTCTTTCAGTTCCTTTACAGGCCTTGTAAGGGTAGAATAATCGTCGGTAATGTAGAGCTGGACAATCTCTGCACCATCACGGTCGCCGGTATTCTTGACATCTACGGAAACGGTTGCGACATCATTCTTCCCCATTTCAAGCCTGTCGATTGTAAGATTGCTATACTCAAATGTGGTATAGCTCAAGCCGTAGCCGAAGGGATGGAGAGGACCAACATCGAAGCCCAGATTATAGCCCCTTCTGGAAGCTGGCTTGTAATTGTAGTAAGCAGGTACATACCCCGCTCCGTGAGGTATGGAAATGCTGAGCTTGCCACTAGGATTTACCTTGCCGAACAGGGCATCTATCATGGCATATCCACCTTCCTGGCCCAGATACCAGCAGTACATTACAGCGGGCACAAGTTCCTCCAGAGGGCCCACATTAAGGGTTGTACCGCAGTTCACAAAGGCACAGGTGGGCTTACCGAGAGCAACAACTTGTTCGATAAGTTCTTTCTGGCCTGCAAGCAGTTCAAGGGTTGGCAGGTCGCCGGGAGCCTCGGGACCGTATGCCTCACGGCTAGTACCTTCGCTATCTCCTACGAACAGCACCACATAATCGGCCTTGCGGGCGGTTGCCACCGCTTCGGCAATTTTGGCCTTGTTATCTTCATAAGTATACGCCCTGATAATCGGCGGGAATGGACTGTTCCAGTCGGTGATTCTTACACCTTCGGAATAGAGGATGTTCATCCTGTCGCCATACTTCTCGCGAATGGCGCGCAAAGGGGTAATCGTGTCCTTAGGCACGCCCGAATAGCCACCCAGGATGCACCTGTCGGCATTGGGGCCTATCAGGGCAATGGTCTTTACCTTGGTGGAGTCCAGAGGGAGGAAGTTGTCCTTGTTCTGGAGCAGAACCATACTCTCGCAGGCGGCCTTGTAGGCCACTTTTCTATGGTCTTCGCAGCCAACAATCTTCTCGGCTGCATCCACATCCACATACGGATGCTCAAAGAGTCCCAGACGGAACTTGCCTATGAGCACATTCTTTACTGCTTCATCTATCCTCTTCTCGGAAACCATCCCCTTCTTAACCGCATCCTTAAGGTAGATGTAGGCATCTGGATTGGGGAATTCTACATCTATCCCGGCATTCATCGCCATCACGGCTGCGTCCTCCATTGTAGGGCAGACCATGTCCACATTATGCATATTGGAAATGGCCCCGTAGTCGGAAACCGTGCAACCCTCATAGCCGAATTCATCTCGCAGGATATCCTGAAGCAGATGCTTGCTGGCATGGGCAGGCTGACCCCATATCTCATTGTAAGTGAACATGATATACATTGGCTGGCGGTCCCTTATCACCTCGCGGAACGGGAAGAGGAAGGACTCTCTAGCCTCATGCTCGTCGCAATAGCTGGGAGCGGTATTGTTACCGCCTTCGGGAGCACCGTGAACGCCCATGTGCTTGAGCGAAACCCCAGCCTTGTCGGCAGGAATCATGTACTCATCACCCTGAGCGCCATATACCGCGGCGTTTCCAAGTCGGGAAATAAGATAAGGGTCCTCACCCATCATCTCCTCGGTACGGCCCCAGCGGGGGTCACGCACAATGTCCAGGATAGGGCCAAGCTGCTCGGAACCACCCTTGGCGCGGATTTCCTTTGCGGTAATGGCAAAGATTTCCTCTACCAGGTCCTCATCCCAGGAGCAACTGAAGGCAATAGGCATCGGGAAATTCGTTGCATCCTTGCTGATATGGCCGTGCACGCCCTCGTCATGAGCCTCCAGAGGTATGCCCAGACGGGTTTTCTCCACAAAATAATGCTGATACCGGTTATAGAGTTCAGCAGCCTCCCTAGCCGGCAGGGCGGGATGGAACTGCGGAGTCTCGGGGAAGAGGTTCTCGTTGGGGCGGCTCATGAAGCCAAGGCCATCGGGCCATTCCTTAGCCGCCTTTTCCTCATCGAACTTGCCATCTGTAAACAGGGACTTCTTGGGCTCTGTCCAGATACATTCAAGCTGGGCTATCTTCTCGTCCAGTGTCATCCTCTTAAGCAGGTCGGCAGCCCTTTTTTCGGGAGAAAGATTAGGGTTCTTGTAGGCGGGTTCCTTGCTGCACGACAGCGCTGCAAGGCAGATTAGTGCCAATAATGCGGTTCTTTTCATATTGTTAAAGTTCACTTGTTTTCCATTCATCCTTCCAGTGGATTATGGGGTAATCCCCACTGAAATCTATAGGAAGGAACACATAAGTACCATTGTAGGTCACATCCCAATTGGTGCGGACCTCGTTGCGCTTGTCCTTGGGTTTGGGAGTTGAGAAATCCACCGGGAAAGGCTCGTGGTTGGCGTATGCAGATACCATCCTTTCAACCTCTTTTGCAGCAGCATCGCTGTTTGCAATCTGGGGCATCCATCTATCAGCAACGGCTACTAAGGCGCCATTTACCTCAACCACATCCGTTATCTGCGAGCAGAAGGAATGATGCCATTCATCTTCGGGATGCGGGTCGCCAAGTATCTGATAATCACCATGATAGTCTTCAAAGCAAGCCACCTGGCCCTGGTTGGGATAATAGCCCGTCGTGCCCGATGTAAACAGGTAGTGTTTGCCGTCATGCACGAAATGTGTGGGAGCCTCACGGGTATAAGGAGGTCGCAATCCACTGAAATGACTCGAGTACTCATCCGTGACATCAGAGAAATCGTAAGATAGAGTAGCGCAGATGAGTTCCCAGTGAGGCCTTTCAAACCACACATAGCCCTTCCCTGTCTTAGGGTCGGCATAAAGGTCAAAGTCCCCCACCCCATAGCCGTCAGGCTTTAAGGAGCGGACATAAGTATAGGGTCCAAGCAGGGAATCTGCCTGAAGAATCACAAAATATCCATCTTCGTCCATGCTCTTGATCCAGCACACATACTTGCCTGTAGCAGGGCATTTGATGATATGTGGACGGTCAAGAGACTGGGTGTAATGCAGGGGCGAAAGCGGATTAAGGGTATCGGGCGGGATAATCAGGCCGCAGTCTTCCCAGTTGTAAAAGTCCTGGGACTTATAGCAGCGGATGCCCCAGGTCCATACATGGCTGCCACGGGTGGTGTATTCCTTGTTTTCGCCGTACCAATAATAGGTATCACCCTCCTTAAGTATCTGAAAGCCATGGGCTTGGACGGGTTTGCCGTTGGTATCCAGAATAATCTGTCCTGGGTGAACGGCATCGTAAGGCAGCGGGTCTTCCTGCGCCAGGAGCAGGTCTACGGGGCCCATAAGTCCTGATTCGCTTAACGGTGAATCAGCATTAAAGAAGCGGAAGGCGGGATAGGTGTATTTAGTTGCGCCCGGCTGCTCGTCACCGATAATGCGGTTTTTCCAGAGGTTGACCACCTTGATTTCAAAGAGATTTTCCCCAGCCTGCAGGGCATCGCTTACATCAAGCAGATATGGAGCCTTCCAAACAACGCCAAGGTCCTTTCCATTCACCTTTACCTCGGCAAGAACTCCCACCTTCCCCAGATTCAGCACGAACTTTCCCTGCTTCAGTTCAGGCTCTGAAATCAATATTGAATTAGTGTATACGGCATTGCCTGAGAAGAATTTTATTGCCGGATTGTCCGACTTGGACCAATCCTGCAAGGCATCAAAAATCACCGTATCGTTGGGAGCGCCATAGCCATCAAACACGGCCTTCCAAGGGGTATCCAGATGTCTAAACAAGGTGTAACGCAGCTCAGGAACGGTCTCGCCTCCCTTCTTGGACTTGCCGCTAAATACCACAAACACAGCGTCTTCGGGCAGCAGATTCAGCTTTACGAAAGTCCTTCCGTCCTTTTCGTAATAAGTGCATTCGTCCACCTTGGCGGTTTCAGGGTGCCAGATTTGGGGCCTAAGTCCTTTTACGCGGAAAGAGGCTTCGGTTTCCTTATATTCCTTGCTGGGATTGCTTACCCAATAGATTTCGGCGTCATCTGTACTGCGATGCACGAAACGAAGGTTTTCGGCGGAAAAATCGGGCTCAATTCCTTTAACGGCTTCATCTGCACTATCAAAGATTTTAACCCCCTTGCGCTTGAGTTCATCCAGTTTTTTGCGCACCTCAGGACTCATATTCTGCGCATTGGCATCAAGCACCAGAACCTTGAATTCTACGCCACTGGGAGCCACAATATGCCCGCCTTTTACCTTGATGTCATGCAGCAGGGCATCCGCATTAAGGTAGTCGAAATTATAGCCCTTGGGGATTTGTGGCAGCGTATGGGAGAAGAGTCCTGTAATGCAGTTGTCTTCGCCGTAGTAGTAAAGAATATCGGCGACATTCTGCCCCTGCTGGAGCATATAGGAGCTGCGTGCAAGATAGTCTGTCCAGGCCTTTGCCTGTTCGGCCCAGGTCTCGTTGCGGTTAAACCACTGTCCGAAAATCAGCAGTCCAAGGCCAGGCTTCTTGTCGTCAACGGGCTGGTGGGCGCTTTCGTGCACCACGAACCTGTTCACGCCACAACTCATTGCCAAATCAGCGACAGGTTTGAGGTTGCCAGGATAGAAGGAGTATGCCCTGTTATCCAGACCATTCGAGGTGAAGGATTCCAGCGCAACGAGGTTCTTTCCGTAGATATGGGATACAGCTGCGGATTCCCTGATGTCGCACTCACTCATTGTGTGATTTGCGCCACCAGCACCTTCCAGTGCCCACATTGCTGCCATTGGAATGTCAGCCTTCTTCTTGACCGCCATACCATCAGCAAGGTACATTCGGCCGTTTTCATGAGACTCGAAATAGGACTTCATGCCATGTTTCTTGAGAATATCCTCGGTGGTGGCGTACATTTCTTCAATAAGTTCACCAATTGTCTTACGCCAATCCTTGAGGAAAGCCTCACTCTGTTCGTTGCTGCCAATTATACGGCCGGTCAGCACAGGGAGCCATGGAAGAACGCTGTAACCTCTTCTGGACTGGAATTCTTCTGCCATCTTGTTTGTCCAAGTCTCCCATCCGGCCTCGTAACTGTCTATTAATAAGTACTGTAGTCCTCTTTCTCCCATAAGAGAGTTGGAAGCGTCATTGTACATTGACAGATAGGTATTAAAGTAATCTTTTACTGCATCCTTGTCCAGTTTATCGACTTCAAGGCCTGTGGCTTCGGGAGATGCGGGATGGTTTTTCTTGCCTGTTAGCGAGTAGCCAAAGCGGTAGATTTTCCAATTTCCTTCAGGTGCATTCCACTGTAATTTTCCGTTTTGCACCTTATCGCTAATGTCAACTACATCGCCTTCGGATGCCACATTTACCTCATTTGGAGTCAGGTTCTGCATCATGTCATGCGGGCTCGCAAAGCCTGCTTTTTCCTCGGCATGGTTGATTTTGGCAACGTTATGGAGCACCAGCTCAGCCACTTCAGTACCCTTGGCAGGCTGCACGCCGTAAAAGGCATCGTAAAGGCCATCGGCCTTAGGATTGTCGAAACGCACGCGGAAAAACCTTGCGGTGGTTTCAGGGATATCTATTGTCTGCAAGGCAGCGCCGCCTGAAGGAATCTCGCAGAGATAGGTAAATACGATTCCATCATTGCTATAGTCCAGGTATTTCGTAACCTCGGCTGGTTCGCAGGACCATTCATTGCGCAGATTTCCATCTGCAATACTTAGTGCCTTAATTGTCTGTGCATCAGGGAATTCCACCTGAATCCATGCGTGATAGGCATCGTAGTCGGCAGGAAGAAGAACTGCATTATTAAGGTCACCATCACTTAGTTGCTCCAAAGTAAAATTGCCACCGCTCGAAGTGATTTTTGCACCCATCTGGGCCATGGTCTTTTCTGCTTCGGGTAACTTGACAGCAATCACGGCGATGTCTTCGTAAAAGGATTCAGTAGTTTCTGCTCCCGAAAAAGCCTCTGTTCCGTCCTTGGAAGGCACATTCTGGAAGGCTCCGGAGGTCGTATAGGGCTCAGGTAGGGCGCAATCAATGCTGCCACCATTTACCGTAAATTCGCGCCAGGTCAGCTTCTTCATTGCATTCTCGGGCTTTACCCAAGGGCCACCAGTGCTGCTCCAGCCTGGTGCGCTGGCTATTGCCATCTCCATTCCAAGCGAATCGGTCAGGTGAGTCGCGTAGGCAAAGGCGTCCTTCCAGCCTTCGTCCATATACACCAGACGCTTGTCCACCACCTGGGGAACAACCATGCCGGCGTCAAAATTATGCACGCCACCAATCCCGACCCTGTGCATCCACATCAAGTCCTTGTATATGCCATCCTTGGTAACATTGCCATTCATCCAATGCCACCAAACGCGGGGTCTAGCCTCCTGTGGAGGGTTCACAAAGCCATCGTACAAAACCGTGGACTCCTGCCTATCGCAGGAAAGCGACAGGCAGGCCACGGCCAACATAATAACCAAAAAATCCAACCTTTTATGCATAATCTATTTCACTATAATCCTCACTCTATCAATATTTTGCGAGCTAGTATGAACACGCTTGGCGTCGCCCTTTCGCTCAGATGTCACACGGACAGATGCGAAGTGCGTTCCCAGTTCATCATAGCTTAATTCCGTATCAAATTCCACATGGGCGGCAGGTGTAATCCTTACGGGAAGAGTATAGTTTCCGCTGCCATCCAGGCACCACTCTGCCTTAACCACCTTGCCGCAGCCCTTTGGAACATCCACAACAACATGTGCTGTCACCTTTTCGCCGGGTGCTACCTCAACCGCCTTTGCGCCATTTACCGTTGCGGCAGGAACAGGCTGGATGCCACCTCTATTTACGCCATCTTCGCCAAGATATACCTGGCCATCAACTACCTTATAATCAGTGGTTTTCGAAGGTTCAATCCCCTTCTCCACCCAATCACTCAGGTCCAGCAGGGCCTGGAATACTGTAGGAAGATACGAAACGGTCTGGCTGGGGTCATCGTCATATACATCTCCATGCAAAGCCCTGTCGGTATACCAGAGACGGAAATTATCCTCATTTCCAAGATGGCTGATTATCCTGTTGCGATACCAATCTGCCTGCCATGCGTACGATTCCCTGTCCCAGAGAGAGTTGCAGAGTATCATCTTGGACTTAATATTGCCATCGGGGATACAGCCGGCAGCGCCCATTGCAATAAGTGGAGCAATCAGAATTGGCCTCTGCGGATAGATGGGATTGCCATCGTCATCGCGGAACTGGTCCCATACATGGTAATCAGGGCCAGGTACCTGATGGCGGTAATAATACATAACTGCCAGAAAATCGGAGTTATCCACCTTGACCTTGTCGCCCACCTTGATTTTCGCGAGAACTTCGGGCACATTCACGGCGCCTAGCACCAAGTATTTACCATTGGTACCACCTAAAGTTATTTTGTACCCGGCCGCATCTCCGCTTAGAATATCAAGGTCTCCTCCCATGCCGATATCCTGGATGTCCCTATCGACTTCGTAGGCTACGGGCTTATCCTTGATGCCGGCTCCAAGACTCTCCCAGGCACGGTCTGCGGTTCCTCTCTCTTCTTCGCTAAGAGCTGATACCAGACCTAGTTTCTCAGCTTCATCCTGTCCGATTAAACGGGTGATTACCGCCTCTGTCTGCACCCTATCCTTTGCGAAATATTCGGGATGGTCGTGGCCCTCATAACCGGGTTTTGTCCAGAAGTCATAGTGGAAGTAGCTATCGTCCATCGCTACTATGCTGACATAGAGCACCTTAAAGCCATGTATGTCCATGTACTTGTAGCCGTACCAGCTTTTAAGGGGAAATCCCATTGATGTGGCTTCCTTTAGCACCTCTGCCTCATATTCATCCAGTCCTTCGTAGGGGTCTCCACGGCCACCTGCATCCATAGCGTCAATTATTCCAGGCAGCTTATCCTTCAGAACCCGCAAGGCATTCATTCTTACCGAAAAGACCATTGGAATCGCATTTGGAGAAGCACTAACGAATGGAACTCCCCCGTCCCAAATGCCTTCGGTGCTCTCGATTGAACCCATTGTACGATAGGCACCACCACTACCTCCAAAGCAATAACCGTAGGGCCTTTCGCAGTTATAGAGAAGTTTTGCGACATGTCGTGAGAACTCGGCGCAGGCAGCATTTGCCCTATAGGCTCCTATACTTGCATCCCTGTTTGTGCCAGGGTCGGCAAAATCAATCGCTCCACCCTCGTTTGTCTCGACGAAGTACGCCCCGTTTTCAATACTGAAACTGATTGGAGATGCCTCGTACTTATAGACCTGAGCTGCGGTTTCGCTATCGGGAAATGGGGTTATATACTGGAAGAAATGTCCGGCATAATTCTTCTTGGAAGGGAAATAGAATGAGAACTTTGTCCCATCATCGAATCCACCATGAATATATCTGTAATTGCTTATCAGGGTATCCTTGTCAATGTATGGATTCTTGAAAACCGTGTCGGCGCAGACAAAGTCAAAAGCCTGCCCGACTAGGCTTTTATGCCCGCCGCAAGCGCCCACAAAGGCCATCAGCAAGGCTAAACCAAGTATTTTTATGCTTCTCATCCGAATAATTGATTATCGTTTCGGATGCAAATTTCGGGATTTCATCCCAAAGGGAAGTGTACTTTTTGTTCAGGAAGTTGAGCATTCAGTACACTAAAGAAAACAGCTTAAATCTCTTTGCGCCAGCGGGCTAGCGGGATGCCGAGCTGGCCGCGGTATTTGGCCACGGTACGGCGGGCGACCTTGTAGCCGCGCTTGCTCATCTCTTCTACAAGCTGCTCATCCGTGAGCGGCTTTTTCTTGTCTTCGGCGTCTACACATTCCTGGAGGGCCTTCTTGAGTTCGCGGGTGCTGACCTCTTCGCCGTCCTTGTTTTCCATGCCCTCGGAGAAGAAGTATTTGAGGGGGAAGACGCCGAAGTGGGTCTCGATGTATTTGCTGTTCACCACGCGGGAGATGGTGGAGATGTCAAAGCCCGTAATCTCGGCTATGTCCTTGAGTACCATTGGCTTAAGATTGCTCTCATCGCCATCGAGGAAGTAGTCGTGCTGGTAGTCGAGGATGGCCTGCATGGTCTTTTGCAGGGTGTTTTGGCGCTGCTTGAGGGCCTCGACGAACCACTTGGCCGAGTCGAGTTTCTGACGGACGAAACTGGCGGCCTCCTTTTGGGCCTTGTCGCCGGAATTCTTGGCGTCCTGGAGTACATCGGCATAGCGCTTGTTCACCCTGATTTCGGGGATATTGAAGCGGGGCATGATGAAGGACAGTTCGCCGTCATGGTCTTCCAGCACAAAGTCGGGGACAATCTGCTGGGCCTGGTCGTTATAGGAATCGTCAATCTGGCCGCCCGGGGCCGGATTGAGGTGGACGATGCACTTGGTGGCAGCCTTGAACTCGTCTTCGCTGAGTCCCAGGCGGCTCATCACCTTGGAGAAGTGGCGGTTGCTGAACTCTTCGAACTGATCGGTGAGGATGCGCTTGGCGTTCTTCACCTCTGGGGTCTGCTCCTTGGCGTTAAGTTGCAGCAGGAGGCATTCGGGAAGGTCTCTTGCGCCAACTCCCGGCGGGTCCATCTCCTGGATTATCTTCAGCATCTCTTCCACCTCTTCCTCGGTGACATCGAGACCGGCCCTGAAGGCCATGTCGTCCACCAGCGAGGAGATGTCGCGGCGAAGATAGCCGTCACTCCCCAGACTGCCGATGATGAATGCTCCAATCTGGCGCTTGCGATCGCTTAGGTTGCGGAAGCCCAGCTGGTCCATAAGGCTCTGGGTGAAGCTTTCCTTGACGCTGAAGGTGTTGTATTCGGGACGGGCATCCTTGCCCCAGTTGTTCACTTGGGTCTTGTATGCGGGCACATAGTCATCGTCCTTGATTTCGTCAATGGAGATGTCCTTAGGCTCGTCGTCGTTCTCCTTTTCGGGGTCGGGGGTATCGTCCAGCACAGGGTTCTCCTCAAGCTCGGAACGGATCTTCTGCTCCAGTTCCTGAATCGGCAGCTCGATGAGCTTGATTGTCTGGATCTGAAGCGGCGAAAGTTTCTGCTGCTGCTTGAGTTCTAGTCCCTGTTTCTGCATGGCTTAGTTGTTGACTTTCACTGTGTCCACCTTGTAGGATGCGCTATTGTCCAAGGCGGGATACTTGAATTTCTCCTTTACAATGAAGGCAGATGGGAAGTTGGCCTTGATGCTCTGAAGGGCGACCTGAGCCTCTGCCCTACTGCGGTAGTCTCCCACCGTCACCTTGAAATAAGGGCTCTGGAAGGACCTGTAGGCAGATGTCCCGGGGTAAAGCGACTTGAAGTTGTTCATCGCGGTTTCGCTTGCCCAGCGGGCATTCTGGCTATTGTCGAAGTAGATGCGGATGCGGTAGCCGTTGTACATTCTGCCACGGTTGTGGGCCTTGCGGTTGTCCATTGCGGTCTTGATGCCGCTGGACTGGTTGACGGTCACATTCTTGGGCAGAGTGGAGAAGATGCTGCGCCCGCTAAGGGTGGAATCCACTGCCGAAACGGGGGTAAACACCACCGAGTCCTTTTTCTGCTGGGCCGATGCAATGCCTGCAAAGGTAAGCAGAATGCTTGCTATGAGAATCAATCTTTTCATTTGTCCATAAACTTGGATAATGGCATATCCTTATATTCCAATTTCTTGCCAATCCCCTTTGCGCTGGCGTCTGCGGTGATGTCGACCGTGTATTCGTCGGGGTCAAAGTTCTTTGCCATCACGGCCAGCTGCAGCAGGGTGAACTGCCTGTTCAGCGTGCCTTCGACGGGGACTTTGTACACCTTTTCGCACTTTGCGTCCACCGCGAGGTTCTCTGCCGACAGGTACATGATGTCGGTGGTGTCCTTCTTTACGGTGGCTTTCAGATGCTTGACATCGAATGCCATTGCGGGATTGTCAACTCCGAGTGCAACCACTGCGTCAAAGGCCTTCAGCCCCGAAGGAGAGAAGGAATCCACATCGAAGGATGTCACCTTGATATCCTTGAACTTCTGCACCCCACAGCTGCTCAGAAGCACTGCGGAGAGGCAGATAAGGGCTATTTTCAATACTTTGCGCATAGTTTCAATCTTGCAAATATACGAAAAAATATGTCTATCTTTGCAAGCACGATGAAAAAGCTTTACATAGAGACATACGGTTGCCAGATGAATGTCAATGACACTGAGGTCATTTTCTCGATTCTGGGCAAGGAGGGTTACGAGAGAACCGAGGACATTTCCCAGGCAGATGTAATCATGGCCAACACCTGTTCTGTGCGCGACAATGCCGAGCAGAGGATTTGGGGACGCGTGGAGCAGTTCTATGTCCACAAGCGCTCCAGAGGGGCTGTGATTGGCATTTTGGGCTGCATGGCGGAGCGCCTGAAGGACGCCCTGCTGGATACGGGTAAGGTGGACATTGTGGCTGGTCCAGATGCCTACCGTTCCCTTCCGCAACTGCTTGCAGATGTGTCCGAGGGCCATCCCCAGATTAATGTAATCCTCTCTCGCGAAGAGACTTACGGGGATATAACCCCTGTCCGTATCGACAAGAACGGTGTCTCTGCCTTCATCTCAATCATGCGCGGATGCAACAATGTCTGCTCCTACTGCGTGGTGCCTTACACCCGCGGCGTGGAGCGTAGCCGCGACTACCACACCATCATCCGCGAGGCCTGCGACTGCGTCGAGAAAGGCTACAAGGAAATCACCCTTCTGGGACAGAATGTAGACTCGTATCTATTTGAAGATGTGAACTTTGCGCGTCTTCTGGCTATGGTGGCGGAGGTCTCCCCTTCCGTACGCATCCGCTTCTCGACTTCACACCCCAAGGACATCTCCGATGAGGTTATCGAGACCATGGCCGCATACCCTAACATCTGCCACCACATACACTTCCCCGTGCAGAGTGGCAACGACAGGATTCTCGAAAAGATGCGCAGGCGCTACAACCGCGAGTGGTACCTCAACAGGATTGCCAAGATTCGCGAGGTGATGCCCGACTGCGGCATCTCCACCGATGTAATCGTTGGCTTCTGCTCTGAGACCGAGGATGAGTTTAAGGATACGCTTAGTCTCTTCAAGGAGGTCGCTTTTGATTCTGCCTTTATGTTCTATTACTCCGAGCGTCCAGGTACGCTTGCTGCGCGCAATTACCCTGACGATGTATCTCTGGAGGATAAGACCCGCAGGCTCAACGAGCTGATTGCCCTGCAGAACACCCTTTCGCTCGAAAGCAACCAGCGAGATTTGGGCAAAGAGTTCGAGGTGCTGGTAGAAGGCCCGTCAAAAAAGGGCAACGACCAGCTCTGCGGCCGTACAGGCAGCAACAAGATGTGCGTCTGGACCGACACCACCCACAAGGCTGGCGACTATGTAAAAGTAAAAGTGACCGATTGTACATCGGCCACTCTACTCTGTGAACTTGTTTAAGGATTATTGCTCAGGGTCTGTCTCGCTCTTGACGAAGTAGACATCGAGGTCAAGCACATTGAAAGTGCCGCCGTTCAATTGCTGAACCAGG